>Ga0222717_10001288_pt1 | contig 20664 bp, 19 predicted proteins | sample C33_18DmetaG_FD_165053 | JGI IMG/M metagenome (GOLD analysis project Ga0222717, IMG submission 165053) | Estuarine water microbial communities from San Francisco Bay, California, United States - C33_18D | ecosystem: Environmental > Aquatic > Marine > Unclassified | place: USA: California...
TCTAGACCACCTAGATGCTTCACCCTTTTGCATAACAGTAGAAGAGTTACCAGCTCCTATTTGAAGAACTCCAGATTCGTTTTTACCTCTTCCCGTTTGTGTTACATCAGATGTGTTGTTTGCTCCTAATTGAATTACTCCAGATACATTATATCCACCTTTGCCTCTATCATTTTCATCATTTTGAAAAACAGTAGATTCATTATTGTAACCTACCTGCAAAACACCAGATGAATTAAAATCTCCTAGTTGTTCAACATCAGAATCGTTTAAATATCCAAGTTGATAAACAATAGATGAATTAGAAACTCCTTCTTGATCAACATTACTAATGTTTTCAACTCCTAGCTGAACTACTCCAGAATAGTTTGTATCTCCTTCTTGTAATACATCAGATTCATTCATGTAACCTGCCTGAACAACTCCAGATAAATTTTCCAGACCAGTTTGTTCTACATTAGAAGTGTTGTCTACCCCTAATTGGACGACACCACTCGAATTATCTTGTGCAAGACCGACGCTTGCAATCATTAACGCTACTGCGCTTAATACTACTTTTTTCATAATTTTTGATTGATTTAGTTAAAATGATAATTGTTAAAAATTGGTTTATATAAAATTTGTATTCAGAATTTAATAATCACAAAAAGCGCTTATTAAATAAAATTTGGATTTAATAATTAAATATTAAATGCCTAGCAATACATAAATTGTCAATTTTCCACAATGGAGGGATAGTGTTGTGAAATTTATATTTAAAGTCGAAATTAACTTTCAATACAATACAAATTTATATGTAAAATTCTTACAAAACAACTGTGGAGGGATTCCTACAAATCATTTTTTAACATTTGTAGGAATTTACTTATTGATTGTTTTATGAAACTAAGATTATCTCATAAAAAAAATCGTTCAACTACAGCTAAACGACCCTTTATTCTAAATGTTAAAAAATTGTTAAATTTATTTTAACATAATCATTTCTCTATATTTGGACAGTGGCCAAAGCTCATCATCTACTAATAATTCTAACTTATCACAATGATATCTTATCGAATCAAAATAGGGCTTAACCTTATTACAATAAGCTTCTGCACAGAGTTCAGTGGAATTAATTTTATTAGCTTTTTTTCGTTCTTCAATCATGTCAGTTATTCCCATATTGATTTTCTCGATATGCTCAGAAATTTTTTCAATCAATTTTAATTGCTCAACTGATAATCTTTTAAAGTCATTACCATAAATTTCTTTTAAGCCCTGTACATTTTTAATTAAAATATTTTGATACTTAATTGCTGTTGGAATCACATGATTTCTTGCTATATCTCCAAGTACTCTACCTTCTATTTGAATCCGCATAGAATACTCTTCAACTTTTATTTCGTAACGAGCTTCAATTTCTACTCTGCTCATGATATTTAGTTCTTCGTATAAGGCTATTGTTTTTTCGGATACTTTTGCTTTTAATGCCTCTGGAGTACTTCTATGATTACTAAGACCTCTCTTTTTCGCTTCTACTTCCCAAGCTTTTCCATAGCCATCCCCTTCAAATCTGATACGCTTAGAATCTTTAACATACTCTCTAAGTACATTAAAAATTGCATCGTCTTTTTTCATTTTCTTTTCATCAATAAGAAGATCCACGCTTTTCTTAAATTCGATTAATTGTTTTGCAACAATAGAATTTAATACGGTCATTGGAGTGGCACAATTCGCAGTTGATCCAACAGCTCTAAACTCAAATTTATTACCCGTAAAAGCAAATGGAGATGTTCTGTTACGATCTGTATTGTCTAATAATATTTCAGGAATTTTTCCTACTACATTTAATTTAAGATCAGTCTTTTCTTCTGGAGATAATTTACCATTAGTAACTTTCTCTAATTCATCTAATGCTTTTGTAAGCTGAGTTCCAATAAATACAGAAATAATAGCCGGCGGTGCTTCATTAGCTCCTAAACGATGATCATTGTTAGCACTTGCAATAGAAGAACGCATTAATTCTTCATAATCATTTACAGCCTTAATCGTATTTATAAAGTAGGTTAGAAACTGAAGATTACGTTTTGGAGTTTTACCAGGACTTAATAAATTAACCCCAGTATTGGTACTTAAGGACCAATTATTATGTTTTCCACTTCCATTTATTCCTTTAAATGGTTTTTCATGAAACAATACTTTAAAGTGATGCCTTTCTGCAACTTTTTCCATAATATCCATTAATAAGGAGTTATGATCTACTGCAAGATTGGCTTCTTCAAAAATTGGAGCTAATTCAAATTGATTTGGAGCAACTTCATTATGGCGTGTTTTAACAGGAATACCTAATAACATACATTCAGTTTCTAGGTCACGCATGAAATCTAGTGCTCTCGTTGGAATAGAACCGAAATAATGATCGTCTAATTGTTGACCTTTTGCAACTTCATGACCTAACAAGGTTCTACCGGTTAAAGTAATATCTGGTCTAGAGGATGCCATTGCCTTGTCGATAAGAAAATATTCTTGTTCCCAACCTAAAGTTGCTATTGTTTTAGTAACATTTTTATCAAAATACTTGGCTACTTTTGTTGCAGCAGAATCCAATACTTGTAATGACCTTAATAATGGTGTTTTGTTGTCTAATGCTTCTCCAGTATAGGAAACAAAAACTGTCGGTATACAAAGTGTAGTACCGTATATAAAAGCAGGTGAAGTTGGATCCCAAGCTGTATAACCTCTTGCTTCAAAAGTATTTCTAATTCCACCATTTGGAAAACTAGATGCATCTGGTTCTTGTTGGACTAATTGTCCACCTCCAAATTTTTCAATTGCTTGACCGTCTTCTGTAGTTTCAAAAAACGCATCATGCTTTTCTGCAGTAGAACCTGTTAAAGGCTGAAACCAATGGGTATAATGTGTTGCTCCTTTTGTAATTGCCCATTCTTTCATGCCGGTAGAAATATGATCGGCAATATTTCTATTAATTTTTGAACCGTTAACCGTGGCATCAATAACACTATTGTAAGAATCTTTTGATAAAAACTGACGCATTGCCAATTCATTAAAAACGTTTTTTCCGAAAATTGCAGAGCGCCTTGCTGGTTCTTCTACTGGAATGGGTTTTCTATTTAATGTTTCATTGACTGCTCTAAATCTAAGGGTGGACATATTAATGTAATTTTAGTTAATGTTCTTAAAAGTACAAAAATAGTATTTTAAAACAAACACCCCCCTATTTTTTTAAATATATTTTAAAAAAACATACAATTACAAATAACAACCCCTATTTTATTACTATAAAACTAAAAAAACTTAAAATATAAATTTTATCAATCGAAACTTAGGAAGATTAAGCCCATAAAAATGGTATATCCTACAAATAAAATAATTCCTTTATACCTACTTAGTATAAATCGTTTAGGCAGGTGTGCAAATATGTATATGGCAGCAGAAAAACATATCATCCAAATAATATCGAATAAAACTAAAGGCAAACTAGATGCTGATACAGCAATAGGATGTATGATAGCTGTAATTCCTAAAACAGATGCAATATTAAAAATATTCGAACCAATAATATTACCTATTAATAATTCTTTTTCATGCTTTAAAGCAGCCATCACAGATGCCGCTAGCTCAGGCACACTAGTGCCAATTGCAATCATGGTCACTGCAATTATTCGATTACTCACTTCGAAATAAAGAGCAAGGTTAACCGCTCCTTCAATTAAGAATTCGCTTCCACCCCACAAGGCAGTTCCTCCAATTAATACCCAACTAACTATTTTAAAATTAGAAGTTGTATTCACATCAATATCAATAGAATCTTTCGCAATTTTAATTTTTCTGTTTTTTTGAGCTTTTCTAATTAAGATAAATAAATAGACCGCTAACGCAAGTATTAATATAATTCCTTCCACTCTACCTATACCATATCCAAATTTCACAACAAAATACAATGCCAAAGAAAACAACATCATTACAGGCCAATTAAATTTATAAAAATCTCTATCTAAAAACAATGGAGAGATAATAGCTGTAACTCCTAATACCAATCCAATATTTGCAATATTAGAACCTATCACATTTCCTAAAGCAATAGAAGGGTATCCATCTAAAGCTGCTTGAACACTTACAAATAATTCTGGTGCAGAAGTAGCAAACGAGACTACTGTTAACCCAATTACCATTCTCGATAAATGAAATTTTAATGATATCGCTACAGACGAACGAACCAAGAATTCACCTCCTATTACCAACAATGTCAATCCTAACAGGATAAAAACAATATTCATATACATTTATATTAAGTAGCGAAGATACTATTTAAAACACATTTTAAGAATTCAAAAAATACTATTCAACAAAAAATAAAACTTAACAAATTGAAAAAAAATTCTATTTTATATGATTAGAATGAAAATTATTTTATTTGTATTTTTGATGAATGGAAAAGATTTTATTTAAATCACTTGCTAAAATAAATAAAACACTATTACCTAGTTTTACTAAACAACGACTGGATTTAGCCAAAGCAAAGAAATGGCAATTAGTGCTATTTGCTTATCGCCTTTGGGTAACAAAAAAAGTTTTGGATTTTAAATAATAAAAAATACAACCTATGATTAAGAATTTAATACCACTATTAATAACGATACTCCTATTTGGATGTAAACAAAATGAAGGGAAATTAAATAGTTCCGATACGGAGACTTCGATTGAGAAATCAATAACTTTAAATGATTCTATTTCATCAAATAAAAAATATTATAAAGATGAAATTATTCAAATTGATAAGTTAATGTACCAAAAAACAGATTCAACATTAATTACTGGAGAGCTTTTACTTTTTTACGAAACCGGAGAAATTCAACAACTGCAAACCTTTAAAGGTGGAATATTGAATGGACCACGTAAAGGATGGCATATAAATGGTCAATTAAGACAAGAAGGAGCATTCGAAGATGGAAAAATAATAGGATTCAGAAGGGTTTGGTATGACACTGGTAAATTAAGAGATGAGGGATATTATAAAAATGGAAAATTAGAGGGAATCCGAAAAGGATGGTGGGACAACGGTCAATTAAAACATGAATACACATATAATCAAAACAAATTTGATGGCCCTTATAGGAAATATACAAAAGAGGGGGAATTAGTGGAAGAAAAAATATATAAAGACGGTAGAGTTATTAACTAATATTTTTTTAGATTTAGAAACTAAATAAAAAAAGATTTACATTTATGTAAGTCTTTTTTTATTTAGCAAACGAGACAAGTTAAAAGCCAAAGTTCAAACCAAAAGAGTACATTCTATTCCCTCATCAATCCCTTACTGTCAAGGAATTTGGCAAAAATAAAAAGCGGAGAATCAGTTGGTATTAACTAATTCTCCGCTGGAGTGACCACGGCAAGATTCAAACTTGCAACCTCCTGAGCCGTAATCAGGTGCGCTATTCAGTTGCGCCACGTGGCCTTTAATGGGCTGCAAATATATATTATATTGTTGATAATCTAATTAAAAAACTGAAAATCTTCAACTGAATTTTAAATAATTTCTGCACTTAAATCTGCTTGCAGCAATTTAGAACAAAGAGCTTCTAAATCTTTGTATGCACCTGTTTTAACGATACACTTTCCTTTATAATGAACAATAATCGAGCATTGCTCTGCCTGCTCTAAGGTATGACCACATACATAAATTAATGTCTCTACCACATGATCAAAAGTATTTACATCATCATTAAACAAAACAATTTGATGTTCGTTAGCTTCTTTTTCTAAGACATCTGTATTTTCCTGTATTTTCTCTTTTGTTCCCATAAAAAATAAACTGCTTTTTACTTTCTAAATTTGGCTGCAATCCAATTATTTCGCTCTTTATTTTGAACGAAAGTTAAGCCTAAATTATTACAAGTTTCGGTAATTAATTCTAAATCTTCTTTATAAAAGCCACTTAAGTATAAAGTTCCATTATCTTCCAAGCCATTAAAATAGATCTCCATATCCTGCAACAAAATGTTTCTATTAATGTTCGCAATTATTACTTCATACTTTTTTTCTTTAAAAAAAGAAGCATCTCCTTGATAAACAAGAATGTTTTTACAAAGATTTCGTTCTATATTTTCGATAGAATTTTCATAACACCATTCATCTATATCGACAGCATCTATTTTGGCAGCTCCTTTCATTTCTGATAAAATCGCTAAGACAGCAGTACCACAACCCATATCTATAACAGATTTTTCTTTAAAATCATTTTCTAAAATAAATTGAAGCATCATAAAAGTAGTCTCGTGGTGTCCTGTACCAAATGACATTTTGGGTTCGATGATGATTTCATATTTAACATTAAATGGGGGATGAAATGGAGCTCTCAACGCACATTCTCCATTTACTTCAATTGGATTAAAATTCTTTTCCCATTCAGCATTCCAGTTTACTTGAGGTATTTCAACGACCTTATAACTTATTTCAAATTCTAATGAATTTAAAGCCTGAATATCATCAATTAAAGATGGATTTAATTCTTTCTTTTGAATATATGCTTTCAGCCCAGTTTCAGTTTCTGTAAAACTTTCAAATCCCAATTCTCCCAATTGAGCTACTAAAATTTCAGAAGTGGGCTGTAAAGGAAACATTGTAAAATGATATTCTATATATATTTGAGACATTTTAAAATGCGTTTACTATTGCTATAAAATTATCAGCATTTAATGCTGCTCCACCAATTAAACCACCATCAACATCGTTCTTACCAAATATCTCTTTCGCATTTTCAGGTTTTACACTCCCACCATAAAGAATTGAAACATCTTCAGAAATTGTTGAATTATAATTTTCTTTAACTAGATTGCGAATAAAAGCATGCATTTCTTGGGCTTGTTCGGGACTTGCAGTTTGACCTGTACCAATCGCCCAAACAGGTTCATATGCCAATACTATAGATTTCCAGTTTTCATTTTTTATATGAAACAACGCGTTTTTAATTTGACTTTCAACAACCATAAAGTGTTTACCAATACTTCTGTCTTCCCATTTTTCTCCAAAACAAAAAATGATTTGCATGTCCTCATCTAATGCCTTATTAACTTTTTGCTTTAACAAATTATCATCTTCACTAAAAAACTCTCTACGCTCACTATGCCCAAGTATAACCGTATTTACACCAACACTTTTTAGCATTGTTGCTGAAATTTCACCCGTATAGGCTCCATGGTTTGCAAAATGCATGTTTTGTGCGGCCACTTTAATACTTGAATCTTTTAAACGTTTAGATGCTTCTAATAAGTTCACAAAAGTTGGTGCAATTATCACATCAGCATTAGCTGTTTTTTCTTTTTTAATTAATTCAGAAATCAATGTATTTGTTGCTGCCAAATCATTGTTCATTTTCCAATTTCCTGCTACTATTTTTTTTCTCATACTTTATAACCCTCATCTAATCAGGGCACGTGTTTAATTAAAATTAATTATTCAATACTTTACTAATTCTTTTATCATCAGCTTTAATCGCCTTGTATAAGGTTATTTTTCCTTCGGGATTTACCACCATATATCTTGGAATCCAATCTAAATTTAAACTAGAACAAAAATCACCTTTCCAACCAGATGCAATGTAATAATGCTCTCCTTCAATATTTAATGCTTTTATTGATTTTTGCCACTTTTCAGTCGATTTATCTAAAGAAAGGAATAAAAAGACCGTGTTTTTGTCGTTTTTTTGTATTTTTTTAACTTTTGAAATTCCTTTTACACAGTCACTACACCATCCTGCCCAAATATCGATTAATATGTTTTTACCCTTATGTAAATCTAAAATTTCAGAAAAAGTAATTTCAACTTCTTTATTAGTCAACAGCACATCATTTAATGCTTTTGCACTAAATGAAATTTCTTGTGCGTTTAATGAACATACAGAAAAAAATAGGATGATTAAAAATAAAATTTTCTTTATAAAGTTATCTTGTGTGTTATATTTTAATAGGTATGAGTTCAATTATAGTTTTTATAAATTTTTCAATTTCTAATTTTCGGATCTAACCATCCATAAATGACATCTACAAAAATATTAATTAGTATAAATAACGATGCAATAACAATAACAGCTCCCATGATAACGGGTAAATCTAATGTATTTAATGCATCAACAATTTCCTTCCCTAAACCATTCCATCCAAAGATATACTCTACAAAAACTGCACCTGCTAACATAGATGCAAACCATCCAGAAATAGCAGTTATAACTGGATTCATTGCGTTTTTTAAAGCATGTTTTCTAATTATTGAAAACTCACTTAACCCTTTCGCTTTTGCTGTTCGAATGTAATCGGTACTCAAAACCTCTAATAATGAATTTCGCATTAACTGACTTACAACTGCTAAAGGTCTAATTCCTAAAACTACCGCCGGTAATATTAGATTCTTCCATTGGATAAATGTTCCATTACCAAAATCATCAACTTCATATAAACTTCCTGTCATATTTAATCCGGTATAGTTATGAAGCAAAAAACCAAAAAACCAAGCAAATAATATAGCACTAAAAAAAGAAGGAACACTCATTCCAAAAGTACTTATCAACTGAATTAATTTATCGATCCAGCTATCTTTATACATTGCCGAGATAACTCCTAAGGACATTCCTAAAAACATAGCAATAAAAATAGATGAAATTGCAAGTACAATTGTATTAGGTAACGTTTCTAAAATTACAGTACTTACTTTTTTTCCATTTTTCTGAAATGATTCTCTTAAATAAGGTGCTTTTAAAACCATATTTATTTCTCCAATACTAAATAACTTAAACCCTAAATATTTTTTATCGGAAAAGTAGCTATGATCCTCTTTGCTTAAACTATGAAATGATATGGGCGAAAGATCATTTAAATAATATGCATATTGCTTACTAAGAGGTTGATCAAACCCATATTTCTTTTTTACAATTGCAACTTGTTCTGCTGTTTCATTTTGCCCTAACATCATTCTAGCTGGATCACCAGGAAGAATATTAAACAATAAGAAAACAACCGTAACTACCCCAAAAAGAGTAAAAAATGCATATCCTATTTTTTGTAGCAAATAACTAATCATTATTATATCGTAGCTTATTAATATTTTATAATCAAAATATTATACTTTGTAGCTTAAAAGGTTTTCGATATTTAGCAAATTAGCTAATGATATCTTTGTTCTTAAATACAAATATAATAATCTATAGCTATCAAATGAGCTTCAGATTGTTTCTTTTCAAATACTCACTAAATTGTTTAGTTATAACAATTCTATAAGCAGAATCGATTAGTGTAATGATTAAATTTTAAATATTAAAGCTAACCACAGCACATAGGCCTTTTATGAAATTTATAAAATTAGCTAAAATTAATTAATCTAAAATTTAAACGGTTTTAGCAGGTTTTAATTTAAGATGTACTGTTAATGAAATTCGGTTTTGCTAATATCCATTGAGGAGTATTGTAACTGAACTCAAAAAAATCATTAACATTTTCACTCCAAGAACTTAAATTTTGGTTAAAAGCAAAAGCACTGCGAAACATGCGAGACATGTCATTCACACTACTCACGTCCCAAGAACCTATATCTTGATTGAAATTACTAAATGCAAACATCCGATCCATATTAAGTACATTACTCACATCCCAACAATTTAAAAGTTGATTAAAAACAGAAGCACTAAACATAGACTCCATATTTCTGACGTTGCTTACATCCCATTTTTCAATAGGTTGATTAAAAGCATTAGCATTACTAAACATATATTTCATAGAAGTCACTCTACTTACGTCCCAATTACCAATAGATTGATTAAAAGTATTTGCATTACTAAACATATAACTCATGTCTGTTACATTGCTCACATCCCAATCAAAAATGGGTTCGTTAAACAAAGTTGCCTTAAAAAAAAGTCTCTTCATAGTAGTTACCTGAGAGGTGTTCCAATTAGAAATATGTCCGTATTTAACCATTGCTTTTTCAGCATTTTGAATCCACTCATTAACAGCATTAATTATTGATTCATTATTAAATTCAACAAGAATCTTTTTATTGGGGATTTTGTTTTGTTCCATGATTTAAACTAGTCTTTCCAATAAATATAGTTACTTTATTAGAATTATAGTAATAAAATTAGGTGTATTATGTTACACCTAATTTTAATATTGAACTAAGGTCTCAATGAGACAATTGCTAATTATTATTCGATAGTTTTAATTTTGAAACATCATTCCAATGTAATTTCTCAATAATAGTTCCATTGTGTAATTCAATTAAAGAAGGATTGCTTCGAACAACAGTTTTTAATGCAGTTTCATCACAAAAATAGAAATCAAAGTCTAACTGGTATTTTTTAGTTAATGCCTCAGTTACTTGTGGACTAGAAGCCGAAAGCCCAATAACTTTATAACCATTTCTTATTGCTTTATCAGTTGCTTCTTTAATATTAGCAAAACCTTCTGTTTCAGAATTACTAATACTGTAAGCAATCACAACAATTAAATTATCTTCTTGCAAAAAATCAGCAGAAAAATCTTCTCCGTCACGTTCCATAGTAAAATCGTGTATTGGTGGCTCGTAACCTTCTTGAATCATGACGGTTTCTACAGTATATTCTCCTTTTTCTTTTGGAAAATCTCCATTAGTGACGATTACTTTTTCAACGCCATTATGAGTAAAAGTCCATCGATATTCAAAAATTGGCTGAGCAGCATTCGAGGGGTAAGACATACCTTCCAAAATATTAGATCCAATTTTGTAGGGTCTAAAATCTACTACCGGTAAATGCTGCAGCACATAATACCCAAAAACCATACATGCAATAAAAGTAAGATAAACTATTATTTTTTGAAGATTTGTAGTGAAAATTGGTTGAATGAAATTTCTTCCAAAATATATAATTAGCAATAAAACTAACAATACAATATCTTTAGAAAAAGATTCCCAAGGAGTTAATTTAATAGCATCCCCAAAACAACCACAATCGGTAACTTTATTATAAAAAGCAGAATAAAAGGTTAGGAATGTAAAAAAGACAATCATTAATAACGAACTCCAAATAGTGAACTTTTTAGCATAGCCCAGAAGTAGCATAGTTCCTAACATCACTTCAAAAATCACAACAAAAATAGCAATCAATAAAGCAAATGGTGTAAATATTTCTAGATCGAGAACCTCTGGAGCAAAATAATCTTTTAACTTAAATGAAAATCCAACAGGATCATTCAATTTAATTAATCCACTAACAATAAATAAAACACCAACTAATATTCTGGAAAGGTTTACAATTCGTTTCATAGGTCTATATTATTTTAAACGCATCATTTTTTCTCTAAAAGTATCAATGCAAAAATAGCATAATTAATCATGTCTTGGTAGTTAGCGTCTATACCTTCAGATACTAGTGTTTTTCCCTTATTATCTTCTATCTGCTTTACTCTAAGCAATTTTTGTAATATTAAATCGGTGAGGGAACTCACTCTCATATCTCTCCAAGCTTCTCCATAATCATGGTTTTTATCCATCATTAATTGTTTGGTGATTTTGATATGCTTATCGTATTCACTAACTGCCTCCTCCATCTTTAAATCAGGTTGTTCAACAATACCAAATTCTAATTGCACCAATGCCATAATGGAATAATTAATAACACCAATAAATTCACTTACTTGACCCTCATCTATTTTTTGCATTTCATTCTTTTGCAATCCTCGTATTCGTTGCGTTTTAATAAATATTTGATCGGTTAAAGAAGGCAATCTAAGTATTCGCCAAGCACTTCCATAATCTTTCATTTTATTGATAAACAAGTTTCTACAAGTTTCTACAATTTTATCGTATTGTTTTGAAGTATCTGCCATTAGGTCTGTAATATTTTCCGTAAATTTCGCTTAAATAAATCAATTTAAAAAATTGAAAACAATTAATTGTAAAGGAAACCTTATCGATTTATCAACACCCAAAGTAATGGGCGTTATGAATTTAACACCAGATTCTTTTTATGATGGTGGAAAACTGACCTCTAAGAAAGAAATTCTTCTTCAAGCTAATAAAATGCTAAAAGAAGGAGCTACATTTTTAGATTTAGGAGCATACAGTTCTAGACCTGGAGCACAGTTTGTTTCAGAAAAAGAGGAGATACATCGACTACTCCCTGTAATTAAAATTCTATTAGATGAATTTCCCGAAACCCTCTTGTCGATTGATACCTTTAGAAGTAATGTTGCAAATGAAAGCATTTATGCCGGTGCATCTTTAATCAATGATATTTCTGCAGGGACATTAGATGATCATATGTTTAAAATAATTGCTCAACATCAGGTTCCATATGTGATGATGCATATGCGAGGAACTCCAGAAACAATGATGCAAAACACCGATTACAAGGACCTAACAAAAGAAGTTATTTATTATTTTTCTAAAAGAATTGCCAAAGCACGATCTTTTGGAATTAATGATTTAATTGTAGATCCTGGTTTTGGTTTCTCTAAAACGTTAGATCAAAACTATGAACTTTTCAATGATTTGGAACTATTCAGGCATTTAAATGTTCCTTTGCTGATTGGTATTTCAAGAAAATCAATGATTCAGAAAAAAATTAAAACAACAGCAGCCGATTCATTAAATGGAACCACTGCACTACACGCCATAGCTATCCAAAAAGGTGTTTCTATACTTAGAGTACACGATGTTAAAGAAGCTTTTGAAACGATTAATCTATTACAAAATTTGAAGTTTCATTAATAAAAAACTACATTTACAAAAAGCTGAATCTCATTGGAATTATTAGACATAAGAATCATTGATGTTATAGATATTGTACTAGTTGCATTTCTATTATATTACATCTACAAATTAATCAAAGGCACGGTGGCAATCAATATTTTTATTGGAATTGTAATCATTTATGCTATCTGGAAAGTAACAGAACTTTTAGAAATGGAAATGCTTAGTAAAATTCTAGGAGGGTTTTTAGGAGTAGGAATGGTTGCTTTAGTAGTTGTTTTTCAACAAGAAATTAGACGTTTTTTATTAATGCTAGGATCTGCCAATTTCAGTGCCCGTAAAAAATTTTTAAAACAATTTCGATCCACTTCAGATTCAAAGTTAGTTTCAACAATCGATGCAGTTACTCAAGCTTGTAAGAAAATGAGTAAATCAAAAACCGGAGCGTTAATTGTTTTTGAACGAAATAATAGTTTGGACTTTGTTAAAAGTACAGGTGACGAAATGTTGATTGAAATTAACCAACCCATTATTGAAAGTATTTTTTATAAAAACAGCCCTTTGCATGATGGAGCTACTTTAATCGAAGATAACGTTATTACTGCTACAAGAGTTGTACTTCCAGTAACCAATGACAATGATATTCCAGAACGTTTTGGATTGCGGCATAGAGCTGCCGTAAGTATTACTGAAAAAACAGATGCTGTTTGCATTACAGTTTCTGAAGAAAGCGGTCAAATATCCTATATTATGGATGGCAATTTTGTGCTTTTTGATGATATTGAAGAATTAAACGAATTGCTTGAAAGGGATTTATCGTCTTAACAAATATCAATTTTTAATTTTTCTAGCTAGCTTCTTTTTTTAAAAACTGCACTTCATACAGGTTTTTATAATACCCATTTCCTTTCTTGATTAATTCTTTATGGGTACCAATTTCAACAATTTTTCCTGCTTCCATTACAATAATTTGATCTGCTTTTTTAATGGTAGCCAAACGATGGGCAATAATTATTGAGGTCCTTCCTTTAGTGATTTTCTCTGTTGCGACCTGTATCATTTCTTCTGAATAAGAATCTACAGAAGAGGTAGCCTCATCTAATATTAAAATACTTGGATTACTCACATAAGCCCTTAAGAATGCTAATAACTGTCGCTGACCAGAAGACAACATCACTCCTCTTTCTTTAACATTATAATGATACCCGTTAGGCAAAGAACTAATAAATTTATGAATCCCAATTTTTTTCGCAGCATTGATAACTTGTTCTTCTGAAATACTAGTATCGTTTAGAGTTATGTTATTTAAAACAGAATTTGAAAATAAAAAAACATCTTGTAATACAACTGCAATATGACTTCTCAATGATTTTAGTGTATATGATTTGATAGACTTATTATCTACTAATATAGCACCGCTATTAATTTCATAAAAACGAGACAATAAATTAATAATAGTTGATTTTCCAGCTCCAGTTGCTCCAACTATTGCAACAGTTTCACCTGGCGCTACTTTAAATGATATGTCTTTTATTATTTCCTCTTCCTCTACATAACTAAACCGAACGTTTTTAAATTCGATAGATCCTTTGGTGCTCTCTAATAATAGCGTTCCTGAATCATCTATATTAGACTTGGTGTCCAAAACATCAAAAACTCTACGAGCTGCAACCATACCCATTTGTAAGGTATTAAATTTATCTGCTATTAAACGTAATGGTCTAAATAACATCTGAGATAACTCGATAAATGCCACAATAGCACCAAGTGTTATTACACCTCCTTCAGCTGCGTTAAGTCCACCGTACCAAACAACTAATCCAATTGCTACGGAAGATGCCATTTCTGCAATAGGAAAAAATATTGAATTGTACCAAACCGTTTTTATCCAAGCTTTTTTATGCTTTTCATTTATGGCTTTAAATTCATTGTATTCCTTTTTTTCTCGCGTAAAAATCTGAACAATCTTCATACCAGTAATGCGTTCTTGAACAAAAGAATTTAAATTAGCAACCTGAGCACGAACTTCTTCAAAAGCTACTTTCATTGCCCTTTGAAAAACTCTTGTCGCGTACAATATTAAAGGTAAAATAGACATTACAATTAATGTTAATTGCCAACTTTTATAAAGCATAACGCCCAAGATTACAATCATTTTAAGCAAGTCACTTATAATCATAAATAATCCTTGACTAAAAATACTCGAGATGGTTTCTATATCGTTAACTGCTCTAGTTGTCAATCTACCTACCGCACTAGTATCGTAATATTTTAATTTAAAGCTTAACATTAAATCAAAAAGTTTTACCCGTATATCTCTAATCACACTTTGCCCTAACCAATTGGTGAAAAATATAAAAGTCAACATAAATATGACCTCTAATAGTAATATACCTATCATTAACGAAATATAAAAAACAAGATTTTCTAAATCCTTAGGAACAATAGATTCATCAATGGCTTTTTGCATTATTAATGGACGTAACACACCTAAAAACGACATCACCACTGCAGCAATAGCAACATATATAAATGTACCACGATAATTATTAGTGTGCCCCAATAATCTTTTAAAAAGTTTTAGATCAAATGCTTTTCCGGAATCTGCCATACTAATTCCCTGCTAGGACAGGGATCTTATTTAAATTATTTTTTTATTCGTTCTGGATATAGAACTTTAGTTAAATAAAGTCCCTTTGCAGGAGCCGAAGACCCTGCTTTACTCCTATCCTTACTTTTTAATATTTCATGAAAATTTAAAATAGATGTTTTTTCAAACCCTACATCTAACAAGGTACCTACAATTGCCCTTACCATATTCCTTAAAAAACGATCTGCTTTAATGGTAAAAATCAATTGTGAATTTTCAAATTTCCAATACGCTTCTTTCACATCACAATTATACGTTTTTACATCGGTATTAGAACGAGAAAAGCATTGAAAATCTTTATAAATCAGCAGCAAATTTGCAGCCACATTCATTAATTTAATGTTGGGTTGATGGTGGATACAATGCGCAAAATCATATGAAAAAGGATTTTTTTGTAAGGCAATAACATACTCATATTCTCTTTCTAAAGCATCAAAACGAGCATGAGCATCTTCTTTGACAGAAATTATATTTTGTATAGAAATGTCTTTTGGAAGAAAAGAATTTAATTTAAAAATTAAAATTGAAACTGAATCAATGGCTTTCGCATCAAAATGAGCAAACAATTGTTTTGCGTGAACTCCAGCATCAGTTCTTCCAGCTCCAAATACTTGAATTTTCTCTTGCAATAGTATTGATAAAGCATTCTCCACAACTTCTTGTATAGTTATAGCATCGGGTTGTATTTGCCAACCGTGATAGTTTTGCCCATTATATGCTAGTTCTATAAAATATCGCATTGAATCTTGTATTTTTGAAAAATCAAAGATACGCAAAGCGAATTCTTTCTAACTCAAGTTTAAGTGCTCTAAACAAATTATTTTAAAATTAAATATGAAAAAAATTTTATTGCTTTCTGACACACATAGTTATTTAGACGATACTATAATAAAGTATGTAAATTTAGTAGATGAAGTATGGCATGCTGGAGATATTGGAGATTTGAAAGTTACAGATGCTATTAAAAAGCTAAAGCCTTTAAAAGCTGTTTACGGAAACATAGATGATGCAGAAGCTCGTAGTGAATTTCCATTGCACAATCGTTTTTTATGTGAAAAAGTAGCTGTTTGGATCACACATATTGGAGGCTATCCCGGGAGATACAACCCTGGTATAAGAGAAGAAGTTATAAGCAATCCTCCAAATCTATTTATAACCGGACATTCCCATATTTTAAAAGTAATGAATGACAAAAAACTTGGATTTTTACACATGAATCCAGGGGCAGCTGGCACCCATGGATTTCATAAAGTAAGAACCATGTTGCGATTTGAAATCGATAAAGACAAAATACAAAACCTAGAGGTAATTGAAATACAACGGAAGTAAAAAACAAAAACCCTAAAAGATGGCATTCTTTTAGGGTTTTGCACTAATATACTAAGATATGCGGTTTAGCGCAACCGATCCACAGATTTTACGAGGTCTTCATCCTTTTTTATGGCCTTATTGGCCATGACTAAAAAAACGATAGAAATGATAGGAAGTAAAACCCCAATACCCTTCTCTGAAACTAATGTCTCTCCGGATAGCGTTAGTGATCTGTAAACGAAAACTCCCAGTAATAAAAAATTTAATATGATGCTTAAACGGTTAATTACAAATTGTAATTGTCGTTTTTTAAAATTTAATATGGATAACAATGTCAATAAAATTGATCCAAAAATAAGACCTACAACAACTGGCTCATTATTACTAATAATAATGAAACCACTTTCGGACTTAATTATTGGAAACCATAAATAAAGTCCCCCAATAACTAAAGCAGAAATTAATAAATAAACAGTTTGTATTCTTTGTAACATCTATTTGTCGTGATTCTGACTACAAAAATACACTATCTTTTTATAAATATTAAATGCAATTAAAAATTATTGTTGTATAATTGCAACATCAATACGTAACCTATTCAATAGAGGTTACTTAGTCTTCGATAAAATTTTCAAAAAAAAATTACATTCAGTAATACTCAATAGTATCAAATAAATCATATAAATTTTTAAATGTTTGAAATTTCAGAATTAAAAGCAAAGTTATTGCCTGAACTCCAGGATATTGCTAAAGCCTCAGGAGTACCAAAATTCCGTAGCTTAAAAAAATTAGACTTGGTGTATAAAATATTAGACCACCAAGCCGCAAATCCTTCCGCAGTAAAAGCTGTAAAAGAAGCGGTAATTGCTCCAAAACAAGAAAGTCCAATAAAGAAGGAAACTTCTGTAAATACAGGAGAGCAAAAACCGAGAACAACTCCAAAAAGAGTAATTCGACCCCGCACTCCAAGAAATGATAATCGCAATCAAAAAAATCAACCTCAAAAACAGAATCATCCACAGCAGCATAAAACTACTGAAGACGATAAGCGCGAAAAAAATCAACCTCAAAAACAACATCAGCCACAGCAGCATAAAACTACTGATGATGATAAGCGTCAAAAAAATCAAGTTCAGAAACCAAATCAAAATCAGCAAAATAAGACTACTGATGATGACAAACGTCAAAAAACAGAGCAAAAACCTAGACATAATAATCAGAATAATAAAAGAGAAAATAATAAATCTAATCAGCACAGAGGTAAGGACGGCAATAAAGACAATCGAAATAGGTACCGCCAACCCGACTTTGAATTTGATGGCATTATAGAAAGTGAAGGTGTTTTAGACATTATGCAAGATGGTTATGGTTTCTTGCGTTCTAGTGATTATAATTATTTATCATCTCCTGATGATATTTATGTTTCACAATCTCAAATACGTTTATTTGGATTAAAAACTGGAGATACCGTTTTAGGACAGGTAAGACCTCCAAAAGAAGGCGAAAAATATTTTCCACTTATTAAAGTGAATAAAATTAATGGACAAAGCCCTGATGTAGTTCGTGATAGAGTTTCATTTGAGCATTTAACACCACTATTTCCACAAGAAAAATTCAATTTAGCAGATAGACAATCTAGTATTTCTACTCGAATAATTGATATGTTTGCTCCAATTGGAAAAGGACAACGTGGAATGATTGTTTCTCAGCCAAAAACAGGAAAAACAATGTTATTAAAGGATGTTGCCAATGCCATAGCTGCAAATCATCCCGAGGTTTATCAAATTATACTTTTAATAGACGAACGGCCTGAAGAGGTTACAGACATGCAACGTAATGTTCGTGGCGAAGTCGTAGCCTCAACTTTTGATAAAGAAGCAACAGAACACGTTAGAATAGCGAATCTTGTGTTAGAAAAAGCAAAACGATTGGTAGAATGTGGTCATGATGTAGTAATTCTATTAGATTCAATCACCCGTTTAGCGAGAGCATACAATACTGTTCAACCTGCAAGTGGAAAAATACTCAGTGGTGGAGTTGATGCTAATGCATTGCATAAACCGAAACGATTCTTTGGGGCTGCACGAAATATTGAAGACGGTGGTTCATTAAGTATTATTGCAACGGCTCTTACAGAAACAGGTTCTAAAATGGATGAAGTAATTTTCGAGGAATTTAAAGGAACTGGTAATATGGAACTACAATTGGATAGAAAAATATCTAATCGTAGAATTTTCCCTGCAATTGACCTTACTTCTTCTAGTACTCGTAGGGACGATTTACTTCTAGGTGAAAATGTAATCCAACGTATGTGGGTATTACGTAAATACCTTGCCGACATGAACCCTGTTGAAGCTATGGAGTTTATTAACGACCGAATTAAAAACACTAGAAATAATGAAGAATTTTTAATTTCTATGAATAGTTAAGTATCCAAATTTTAAAATTGTTAAAAAGTCCTGTTATAATTTATAACAGGACTTTTTTGTACAACTAATTAGATCTAGTAAATATATTATCCTATACGGTCTCATTAGTAAAAATAATAACAGATAGTACATTTCTTTATAAAGCAATAGAAACTCAATTTAGAATCTTTTAATAAAATATACACTTACCTATTTCATAGTTAAGAGTAGTTCTTGACAAAACGTTTTTACACTGGTAAATAGTCAAAAAAAATCCCTTCCGTTTTCACGGAAGGGATTTTATATTTAATAGAGTTTGCTAGACGCTTACTCTTTGATCAAACGTTTTACAACACTTGATTGTTCTCCTGTAATATAAACCATATATACACCAGTTGCGTAAGCAGAAACATCGATCATTTTCTCACTTTGCATGTTTTGCAAATTGATTTGTGATACTAATTTTCCGTTAAGGTCATAAATCATAGCAGTTTCTAATGCAATATTAGAGCTGTTAGAGATAGTTACTTGCTCATTAGCTGGGTTTGGATATATAGAGATAGCGTTGTTTAATTCGTTATCGTCAGTTCCAAGTAATGTAAGGTCTAATTCAAAAGTACAAGTAGTAGAATTACCGTAATCATCAGTAGCAGTTAAAGTTATATCCCAAACTCCTACTCCTAATACTGTTCCTGGTGCTGGATCTTGAGTTAAACCAAGGTCATCAGCACAATTATCTGTAACCTCCATACCGTCGAAGTAATCAGCTACAGTATGAGTTCCATCAGGGTCTACCATTACAGATTGATCATCTGGACACGTAAATTCTGGTCCCATTGTATCAACAACTACAACTTCACCTGAACAGCTACTAGTATTACCACTAGCATCAGATGCGAATACCGTTACAACAATAGGAGCTCCTATGTCATCACAAGTAAACATTTCATAATCTGCAACTATCACATCGATACCACAAGCGTCAAAACCTTCACTTAAGAAATCCATTGGATCTACCATAGCTTCTCCATTTTCATCTAAAGTTATTATAATGTCAGAAGTTGTTGGTGCGATAGCAAAGTTGATTTCGAAATCATCGATTCCAGCATTCCATCCCCAAGCTCCAGCATCATCATATGTCCAACGTACTTGGAAATTAGCATTTGCTAAAGGTGTACCATCGATAACTCCAGAATTTAATGGTTCTAACTGATCTACATCATAAGTTATAATATTTACCCAGTTTGCACCATCATAAACATCTACCTTAAGCGTTTCACCAGCTCCTAATTCATTAAAAGTATAGTCATAGTTCATATTTACATAATCAACACCTTCCATATTCCATACTGGTGTTAATAAAGATGCTTTATTTGTCTCACCATTTCCAGCTGCATCGTCATCAAAGATAGCTGCATTGGAATCAAATGGTATAGTTCCACCAGCTGCTCCAGCACCAGGTGCTCCAAATGTCCATTCCCAAACTCCTATTTCAGTCTCTAAAGACCATCCAGATGGTAATGAATCAAAATTTTCTGATACAGTTGTTGCTCCGTCTCCAGGACCACAAACTAA
>Ga0222717_10001293_pt1 | contig 20632 bp, 22 predicted proteins | sample C33_18DmetaG_FD_165053 | JGI IMG/M metagenome (GOLD analysis project Ga0222717, IMG submission 165053) | Estuarine water microbial communities from San Francisco Bay, California, United States - C33_18D | ecosystem: Environmental > Aquatic > Marine > Unclassified | place: USA: California...
GATGGCTGAACCGTTCTATGTAGATAGAAATGGGCCCTTATCAATGAAAAAGTCTGCAGGCGTTGGTATTAGGTTTTTTATGCCTGGTATAGGTAAATTAGGTTTCGATATGGGATATGGATTTGATGATATTAATGGTGATGGTGACCCTCAAGGTTGGGAATATACAATCACATTTGGACAAACGTACTAAAGGAGAGAATAAAGTGTATAAGAAAATAACGATTTTATTATTACTAATTGGAATGTCATTTGCTCAAGAAAAAATTGGTGTAGTTTTTTCAGAAAAAATTAGACTTGATTTTGAAGAGTTCAGTGAAGTAGAGCAGCAATTACAGCTTGATCTTCAAGTAATACAGAAAGAATATCAAACTATGGCAACAGAGCTTGATAGCATGGTAAAAGAATATGAACAACAAAGTTTAATGATGTCTGAAGAGTTAAAGAAAGCAAAAGAGCAAGATATTGTTGATATGAATAATTCAATGCAAAGCTATCAACAAGCAAAAGTTGGCCCGAACGGCGAATTAACAAAAAAGCAAGCTCAGTTGGAATATGAATTAGTTCAAAAGTTTAAAGCGGCGGTTAATGCAGTGGCAATATCTAAAGGATATGATATAATAATGGATGGATCACAAGCATCTCTGTATACTAAACCAACGCACGACCTTACAGATGACGTACTTTACGAATTAAGAAAATCTAAAGAGTAACTCAGTAATTTATTGTGTTTACACTTAAACATATTGCCTTAGAGGTAAGTGGGATGGTGGTTGGAGACGACTCAATTATGATTAGTGCTGTCGACGATATTGAAGAAGCTAGCTCCGGAGCTATCACATTTGCCTTTTTACCAAAATATAAAAAGGTATTAACCTCTTCTGATGCGTCAGCATTTGTTGTAACAAATAAAGAAGACTTACAAGGCTCTCCTGGTATTGTAGTAGAAAACCCATATCTTGCTATGATTAAAATTCTGGAATTATTTTCGAAAAAGAAAATAATAGAACATAAGATTAGCGCAAATGCAGAGATTTCTAAATCAGCTAAAATAGGAAAAAATGTAAGTATATCTTCTTTTAGCGTTATCAAAAACAATGTAGTGATTGAAGACGACGTTACTATTGGATCTGGTGTGAAAATAAACGAAGGTGCAATAATTGGTAAAAATTCATGTATTAAAGATAATGTTATTATATACGAAGATGTACATATAGGAAAACATGCATTGATACATAGCGGAACTATCATTGGAAGTGATGGGTTTGGATTTACTACAATCGGCAATGAACACCATAAAATTCCACACATAAAAGCTGTTATTATTGGAGATTTTGTAGAAATGGGAGCAAGTTGTACGATTGACAGGGGCTCAGTTAAGAATACGGTCATTGGCGATAACTGCAAGCTTGATAATCAGGTTCATATTGCACACAACGTGCAAGTAGCACAGGGATGTTTATTAGCAGCTGGAGTATTTATAGGAGGAAGTAGTACCGTTGAAGAATATTGTATGGTAGCAGGAAAAACTGATATTGGCCCTCATATTACCATTGGTAAAAGATCTATGTTTGCAGCTAGATCTTGCGTTCTTAAGTCGTTAAGCGGTGGAGAAATGTATGCTGGAAATCCAGCTAGACCTATTAAAGAAAAACAAGAACGTGATGCAGTATATACAAAATTAAAAATAATAGAAAAAAAATTAAAACAAGCTGATGCAAAAAAAACAAAAAACAATTAAAAATCCAGTCTCATGCACGGGCGTTGGGCTACATACCGGCGTCGAGAGTACAATTACTTTTCATCCGGCTGAAGAGAACTTTGGTATTAAGTTCATGCGCAATGACCAAGACGACAAGATTATTACACCAGATATTGATAATGTTGTAGACCTAACTAGGGGAACAACAATTGAAGAAGGTGGTATACGAGTACACACAACAGAGCACGTGATGTCCGCTTGCGCAGGAATGGGTATAAATAATTTATTAATAGAATTAAACAGCAAAGAACCACCCGTGATGGATGGTAGTTCAAAAGATTTTGTAGCGGCTCTAAATGAAGGAGAAATTATTGAACAAAATGCTGAGGTAGATTTTTTAAAAATAACACACCCAGTTGTATATACAGATGAAGAAAAAGATGTAGAAGTTGTTGCAGTACCCTATGATGGGTTTAAAACCACATTTACTATTCACTATGATTTAGAAGGGCTTGATGTTCAGTACAGTTCTGTACAAAATATGTACACCAACTACGAAAAGCAAATAGCACCGGCACGCACATTTTGCTTATTGAGTGAGGTCGCAAGCTTGGAAAAGCAAGGACTTATTAAGGGCGGAAATTTGGGAAACGCAGTAATTATTGTAGATACAGAAATGGATAATAAAGAAGTTAAGTTTTTTAAAAAACGATTTGGTATTAAATTCTATGAAGGAGATAGGGGGTTATATAAATCTCAAATCTTAAGATTTAAAAATGAACCAGTTAGGCATAAGACCCTTGATTTAGTTGGAGATTTAGCTTTGTTAGGCAAGCCTATTAAAGGGCATATTACAGCAATTAAAAGCGGGCATAAGGGTAATGTAGAGTTTGCAAAACTACTTAGAAAAGAATTTAAAGATCAGTTTTAGATGAAAGAGATTAATTACATATTAGACGTAATGCCACATCGATACCCATTCTTAATGGTAGATCGCATTTTAAGTCATGAAAAAAAAACCAGCATTGAAACGCTAAAAAATGTTTCAATAAATGAGGAATTTTTTCAAGGACATTTCCCTACTAAGCCAATAATGCCAGGAGTGTTAATTCTTGAGGCTATTGCACAATCAGCTTGCTTATTGATGGTAGATTTCATGGAAGATCCTTCTACAAAATTAGTATATATGTCAAAAGTAGTAAATTATAAAATGCATCAAAATGTAATTCCTGGAGACCAGTTAAATATAAATGCAAAATTACTTCATCAGAAAATGGGGTCATTTAAATTTGAAGGAACATGTTTTGTTAAAGATAAAAAAGTAGCTTCAGCAGAATTTTTTGCAACGGTAGTTGAAAGATAAACTATGACCAATATTCATTCATCAAGCATTGTCGCAGAGTCAGCCAAAATTGGAAAAAATGTTTCAATTGGGGCATACAACGTAATTGAAGATAATGTAACCATTGGAGATAATGTTACTATAGGTAATTTTAATACTATTGCACAATATACAGAAATTGACGACGATTGTAATATATTTCATAATAGTAGTATTGGAGCCACCCCACAAGATAAAAAATTTGGTGGTGAAAAAACAAAACTAGCAATTGGAAAGCGGACTGTAATTAGAGAATTCGTAACGCTAAACAGGGGAACAGAAGCTACTGGCGCCACTATTATTGGAGACGATGTTTTAATAATGACAGGTGTTCACGTAGCACATGACTGTATTATTGGTGACAATGCAATTTTAGTTAATCTAGTTGCTTTGGGAGGACATGTTGAAGTTGGTGATTGGGCCATTTTAGGTGGAGCGAGTAATGCACATCAATTTTGTAAAGTAGGAAAACATGCAATGTTGGCTGCAAATTCAAAAATAGTCCAAGACGTCCCTCCGTTTATACTTGCAGGCAAACATCCTCTTCGATATTCAAGCATAAATAGTTTAGGTCTTGCAAGAAGAGGTTTTAGCAAAGAAGATACAGCAGCTATAAAAAAGGCCTATCGTTATTACTTCAGATCTGATTTAAATCCTACTATTTCACTTAAAAAAATAAAAGAAGAATTCAAAAATAATACGCACGTTAATGACATTGTTGATTTTATTGAAAAAAGTGATAGAGGAATTATTTAGCGAGTTAAATGAAGAAGATTTCAATACTTGGTTCTACAGGGTCTGTAGGCATCCAATCTCTATCAGTTGTAAGTCAGAATAAAAGCAAATTTCAAGTTGATTGCTTGTCTTGTAATAGCAATGCCGACCTACTGTTAGAACAAACCAAAGAATTCATGCCCAAAAAAGTTGCTATAAATCATTTAGCTTCCCTGCATCCAATTAATGATTTTTGCTCAAACAATAATATTGAGTTGATAGTAGGAAAAAATTCCTCTGATATTTTATCGCAGTTTACAGAAATTGATCTTGCCATCAATTCAATTGTAGGAACGAGCGGATTAATACCAACTTTGAATATTGTAAATAATAACATTGATTTAGCGCTTAGTAACAAAGAATCATTAGTGCTTGGCGGGCACCTTATTATGCCCAAAGTTAAAAAAAATACTGCAAACTTAATTCCGGTTGATAGCGAACATTCTGCTATATTTCAGTGTTTATATGGAGAAAAAACTAATACGCTTAAGAAGATTATTTTAACTGGAAGTGGCGGCCCCTTTTTAAAGCGCCCCCTGAACACTTTTAGTTCAATTCAGGCTAAAGAAGCATTAAAACATCCTAACTGGGAAATGGGAAGAAAAATTTCAATTGATTCATCTACTATGATGAATAAAAGTCTAGAGTTCATTGAGGCGATGTGGTTGTTTAATGTAGAAGCCGACGATATTGACATAGTCATTCATCCCGAATCTATCATTCATTCTATGGTTCAATTTATTGATGATTCGTACAAAGCGCACTTAGGTGTTCCAGATATGAAAATTCCAATACAATATGCACTATCGTATCCTGGAAGAATAAGAAACAATTTTGGCTCCTTAGATTTTTCAGAGATTGGAAGTTTCACTTTTTTAAAACCTGACTATCAAAGATATCCAGCACTTGAGTTGTTGGAAAGGCTATTAAATGAAAAAGGAAATCGAATACCCGTAATGTCTATAGCTAATGATTATGTAGTTGAAAAATTCTTGAGTAAAAAAATATCATTTACTGATATTGTAAAATTGATTGATAAAACTGTTGAAAAATTTGGTGACAATTCTACGCCATCAGCAGAAGATTTGATTATACTAAATGAAAAAATAAAACTATATTTACTCTAATTTTATGATATATATAATTGCATTCATTATTTTAATCAGCGTAATTGTTTTTGTGCATGAGCTAGGTCACTACTTAGCTGCAAGAAGCATTGGCGTGACAGTAGAACAATTTTCTATTGGGATGCCTCCAACCATCTATAAGTACAAGCCAAAAAATATAAATACAGACTTTGTAATTGGTGCGTTACCGCTTGGTGGCTATGTAAAAATAAAAGGTATGCTTGATGAAAATATGGATACTGAAATTAAGGGCGCTGATGATGAACTTGAATCAAAAAGTCCAATAGAAAAAATTTGGGTTTTAAGTGCCGGTGTAATCATGAATATTATTTTATCTTTTTTTGTATTTACTGCAATTGGTTCACTTGAGGGTGATATAGTGCCGGCTGACCAGGATGCCATAATAGACTTTATTTCACCTGCCGGTCCAGCTGAAAATGCCAATTTATTGGTTGGTGATCAAATCATATCAATTAATAATATTGCAGTATCTACTTGGAAAGAGGCTGTTAATATTGTTGAGGGTAATCCTAATTTAGAAATACCAATCACAATTTCTAGAAGTGGTGAAATGCTAAAAAAGAGTATTAAACTATCGTCAGGTCCTAATTTTAAAGAAGGAAGAGTAGATCAAACTATAGGTTTAATCGGTATTGCAAAAGAAATGCAATCAAAAGATTTAAATATCATTGAAGCATTTCAATATGGATATAATCGTACAGTGTGGTCAATGGTTTTAATGAGCTCGTCTTTAAAAATGATATTCCAGGGGAATGTATCAAAAGATGAAGTGGGCAGCGTAATTATGATTGGACAAATGGCAGGCGAGGCAGCGCAAGCAGGGGTAAGTCAATTTTTATTATTGATGGCGTTGATAAGTGTAAATTTAGCATTTATAAATATGTTACCAATTCCAGGATTAGATGGAGGGCATATAGCAGTAATTCTTATTGAAGTATTAATGCGCAGAAAACTTTCAGTAAAAGCAAGAATGAGAATTCAATCAGTAGGAATGTTTATTTTATTGTCCCTTATGGCCTTTTTATTAATTAACGATATCGCTAGATTTTTTTAATTTTAGCACTATCACACCCCTACTCAATTTTAAAGATATTTTTATTGGAATTACTTTATCATTTATTTCCCCATATGAAACCTGAATATCTCCTTTATTTTTTAAAGAAGACCTCCCATTATTCATAGGTTTGTATGTTATAGCTTCAAATTTTCCTGCTGGCGTTCTGATAGTTTTTGACCCAATATTCATAACTTCAATTTCTCTAAATTTTCCACTATCTATCGTTTTAAATTTTTTTGATTCACCCACTGGAATCTTTTCATCTTTTAGCATTAATATTAAAGCATAAGGGTCATATATATTATCAGGTATCATATATTCCTTACCGTTCGTAATTGCTTTATTTTCATTAACTATGGTAACATATTCTCGACGTAAATTACCTTCTCTTAGTTTTTTTGTTTGCTTTAGGACCGTTAAGTTCTTCGTATCAATCCAGATGTTTATAACATCTCTTATTTTATATATAATATCACCCACTTTAGATGTTTTTACCGAAAATTTTAAATGGTAAGCATTTTTATTGTTGACAACCTCAATCTTTTCAGTGCTAAGTGTTGCTGTTCCTAGCTTAATTAAATCTGGGCCTAGCGATATAAAGTCAACATACAAATCATATTTATATTTTTCGCCAGGCATAAGAGATGGTTGCTTATTTGGTTCTACCTGTCCAAATAACGCACCAATAAGAAGTATAAATAAGATTTTTTTCATTATTATCTAATTTGACTAATTTTATTTTTTTCAAAAATATAGATTGCTGAAGCTGATTTACCGTGAATTTTCCCACCATCTATGAGAAGATCAATTTCACGACCAAATTTTTTTTCTATTTCTTCTGGATCATTCAAAGGTTTTTCTCCTGTTAAATTAATGCTGGTAGTGGTTACAAAGCTTCCATGCTCGTAAAGCACTTTTTTAAGAAATTGGTCATTTGGTACACGAAATCCAATTTTATGATCTTTTGTAATTAATGAATTAAAAGCACCTTTTTTGAATTCAATAATAGCAGTATTACCACTATCAATTATAGGTAATAGTTTATCTTTTTGGTCTTCATTTAGAATTAGCTTATCGACTATACTATGGAAATTGGGGGCAATAATACTCATGGGTGAAGTACGCCCTTTTAAATGATTTATTCTATATATGCCTTCATTATTATTTATATCAGTGCCGATGCCATAGATCGTATCAGTTGGATATACAATAATTTTATTTAGCTTTAAAGCTAGTAATGTTTCCTTTATTGCATCAGGATGATTTATAGAAATCTTTTTCATCATTAATTAAATGTTGTCTTCCATCTTTTATGAAACCAAAAATACTGCTCTGGTCTCATTTTAATTGCATGCTCTAAATACGTTGTATATTCTTGAACGATTTGTTCAATATTTAATTCATTGTTAGCATTGACTCTTTTGAAGTCAACTTGATGTATTTTACCTATTTTTGTTATTGAAAAAAATATGATAGGAGAGCCAATTCGTTTATGGAGTACCGCTGCGCCTGATGGTGTTGAAGAGCGAATATCAAAGAAATTAACCATTTTGCCTTTTGCTCTTGAATCTTGATCACTCAAAAGAACGAGAAGTTCATTATTATTAAGTGCCAATTTTAATTCTGAAGCTGAACCTCCTTTATAGATTTGTCTGCTCATAAACCTTTCTCTAATATTTTTAAAAAAAACATCAGCCTTAGAGTCTTTTTGTTTATATGCTACACCACAAAGAGGATATCCATTAATTCCTAATGCATGAAATAATTTGTCAAAAGAGCCGAAATGTCCACCTACAAAAATTACACCCTTTTTTTGTTCAATTGCATCGTCTAATATTTTAATGTTATTAAAACGTATTTTGCCCACATCAAAATATCGTGGAAAGGATAAGAATTCTAAAAAGTCTTGAGAAAAGAATTTATAACATTTACTAGCTGTACTAAGATACCAATCATTATTCTTATCAGGAAAAGCTTTTTCTAGATTTTGTAAAACTACTTTTTTTCTCATTTTAAGCACATGGAATAGTAGACTATAAAAACATTTATAAGTAAATTTGTTTAAGAATGTCGGAACATTTCTTAGATTAAATGAGAGTATTTTCAAAAAAATATACATTCAGTAAATGTAAATCTTTGTATTAGCAATGAAAACAAAATTTAAACACATATATCTATTTCTTTTATTTACTACGTTTTGGAATTTTGCAGCCCAAGATGTAAAGAAGAATATTTACGTTATACCAATACAAGACACTATTGATTTAGGAATTCCAAGTTTTGTAAAGCGAGGTATTGATTTAGCAGAATCCAATAATGGTGATTTAATTATTTTTGATATCGATACATTCGGAGGACGTGTTGATGCTGCTACTCAAATTAAAGATGCAATTTCAGCTACAGATATTCCTACGTTAGCTTTTATCAATAGAAGAGCTATTTCTGCTGGGTCTTTAATTTCGCTTTCATGTGATCAGATTTTTATGACAGAGGGTGCAACAATCGGAGCTACTAGCGTAGTAGATATGTCAGGGTCAAAACAATCTGAAAAATCACAGAGCTATATGAGAGAAGAGATGGCTGCTACTGCTGAAAAATCAGGAAAAAGCCCTGATATTGCTAGAGGAATGGTCGATGAAGAGCTAAGCTTTGAATTTTTAGTTATTAATGGAGACTCTCTGAAAGTAGAAGATATTGAAGGAAGAAAAGAGGGAAAGTTAATTACATTAACTACAGAACTTGCATTAAAGTATGGCATAGCAGACGGTAAAAGTGAATCAATTGAAAGCTTAATTTCTGGTCTTGAAATAAAGGATTACAATTTGACTACTCTTAGCGAAAATTGGTCTGAAGATTTAGTTCGTGTTTTAACAGATCCAACTATTTCATCTTTATTAACAACGTTTGGTACAATAGGAATTATATCAGAGTTGTATAGTGTTGGCTGGGGAATTGGTGGAACGATTGGTGTAGTTTGTTTAACTCTAGCGTTAGGGGCTAGCTACTTAACACAGTTAGCATCCTTCTTAGATCTTGTAATTATTATGGTTGGCTTGCTTCTATTATTAGTTGAGTTTGTAGCTATTCCTGGATTTGGAATTTTTGGTATTGCTGGTATTGGTGTATTATTTTATGGATTATATTTATTATTAATCCCAGATATACCAGTAAGCAATGAAATATATTCACAGGCCCTAGATGGATTTTCATGGGGAATTGTTGGAGGGATTATAGCTTTAATTATGGTTATCAACCTCCTACTAAAGTCAAAATTTTTGGATAGATTTATTACAACAGATTCGAATAAATCGACCCTTAAAAAAAATTATAAAAAAAGAGGGAAGATATAGTATACTATTAAGATTTTTGAATAAATTATTGTAAGAATTTTATAACAAAAGGAGGAGTAATGGGACTTTATGTTGCCTTACCGTTATTAGTATTTATTTTATTATTATTGTGGGTAGTACCAATTGGTCTATGGCTACAAGCTATATTCAGTATTGGTGGTGGCCATGTTACCATTTTCAATTTGATTGGAATGAGATTTAGAAGGGTTCCACCTGGAATTATTGTAAATGGATTAATTGCTTCACGTAAAGCTGGTATTGACTTAGAAAGTGACGCATTAGAGGTGCATTACATGGCAGGTGGAGACGTAGACAAAGTTGTCGATGCATTAATTGCGGCATCAAAAGCAGGTATTGAACTAACATTTGAAATAGCTACTGCTATCGATTTAGCTGGTCGTGATGTTTTATCTGCTGTACAAACTAGTGTATATCCTAAAGTTATAGATGCTCCTGTAGATGGTAAGCTATCTGCCGTATCAAAAGATGGTATTGAAGTAAGAGCGCGAGCAAGAGTTACCGTTCGAACAGATATTCCTAATTTGGTTGGTGGAGCCACTGAAGATACTATTATAGCAAGAGTTGGTGAGGGTATTGTTAGCGCTATTGGCTCTAAAGAATCTTACGAGGCAGTACTTGAAAATCCAGATTCTATTTCTAGAAATGTACTAGATAAAGGATTAAATCAAGGCACTGCATTTGAAATACTTTCAATTGATATTGCAGATATAGATGTCGGTAAAAATATTGGTGCTCAGCTACAAGCAGATCAAGCTGAAGCAGACTTGAGAGTTGCGCAGGCTAAAGCGGAGACAAGAAGAGCAATGGCCGTAGCGCTTGAGCAAGAAATGAAAGCTAAGGTTGTAGAAGCTGAGTCTGAAGTACCTAAGGCAATGGCACATGCATTTAAGCAGGGGAATTTAGGCGTACTAGATTATTATAAGCTTGATAATATAGCATCTGATACAAGCATGAGACAGTCAATTGCTGGTACAAGCGAAGAAACAAAAGACGACTCAGAGGATTAAAGTTGGAAGAGTTACTGTATTGGGGGGCAATTTTAGGCTTTTACCTTTGGTCGGCATACAAGAGCAACCAAAAAAAAGCCCAGGCAATCAAGCCACAACAATCTCCCGTGAAGCAGAAAGTAGATAGTCCTCAAATACCTAGTAATCAAAAAATAAATATAATGGATTTTTTGAATGAAGCTTTTGAAGAAACGACATCAAAAAAAGAGAAGCCGGTAGTTTCAAATCAAGCGCACGAAGTACAAAATAAATTCAAAAACCACTTTGATGGGCAGCATGATCTAAGTGCCATTGATGATCGCCATTTAGATAAACTAGATCTTAAAGATAAGCACCTAGGTATGATAAAGTCTCGTCTAATTAACAAACCAAAAAATAATCAAAGAAGGCGCAGCAGCGCAACATTAATGACTATCCAAAAAAAGTATCGTAAGAATCCAACAGAACTCGGAATAATTATGCAAGCAGTGTTTGAGCCCCCGAAGGCTATGCAATAAATGAAAAAATTATTAATAATGGGGCCACCAGGTGCGGGTAAAGGAACACAGGCTAAAATACTCGCCGAAAAATATAATCTTATTCATCTTTCAACCGGAGATATTCTAAGAGGTGAAATAAAAAAGAAATCATCTATTGGATTAGAGGCGCAAACATATATGGATGCAGGGAATTTAGTCCCAGATAATATTTTATTAGAGATGATGGAAAACACTTTATCAAAATTAAAAGATAGAAGTATTATCCTTGACGGATTTCCAAGAACTATACCACAAGCACAAGGGTTAAACAATATCTTTGAAAAATTAAATTCTAAAATAAACGATGTACTAAATATACATGTCGAAGAATCAAAGCTTATAAAAAGATTAATTGAAAGAGCTGTAAAATCTGGACGTAAAGATGACACGGAAGAAGTCATTATTAAGCGACAAAGAGTATATTCTGAATTAACGGCCCCACTAATTAATTTTTATAAAAATGAAATTATTCATATAGACGGTGATGGGACTATTGATGAAGTAACTCAGCGCATCTTAAAAGAAATTATGTAATGATTATCATTGGAATAACAGGAGGTTTAGCTTCTGGAAAAAGTACAGTATCAAATATTTTTCAAACACAATATAGCGCTTATATTTTCGATGCAGATTTTGAAGCAAAACTTTTATTAAACAATAAGCAAATATCAAAACAAATTCTAAGCACCTTTCCTGATTTACATGACGTAAAGCCTGCATCTTTAAGTAAGATTGTTTTTAAAAACGAAAATAGTCAAAAAAAGCTAAATAAAATTATTCATCCAGCTTTAAATAAAGTGCTGAAAAAAAGAATTGATGAAGTAGGTGAATCAAAAAAGTATAGTTTTTTTATTGTTGACGCAGCATTAATCATTGAAGGAGGTTCATATAAGTACTATCATGATTCAGGAGCCTACATTTTATTGATAACTAGCTTAGAATCAATAAGGATAGATCGAGCATTATTAAGAGGAAATCTTTCAGAAGAGTCAATTAAAGAACGCATAGATTTACAGTGGAAAGATGATATCAAAAAAGAATATGCAGATTATATCCTTGAAAACAATAGTACAATAAATGACTTGGAATCTTCTATAAAATTTTTAATTAAAGAGATTAAAGAAAATGCAAAATTTAATTAAGCTATTTTTTTTAATATTAATAATCGGGTGTGGTTCAGACGCGGGGTCAAGTATTGCTTCTTCAAATGAGGAAGAGAATTCTAATAATGGAAGTGGAAATAGTAGTGGTGGTACAGTAGGGAATATTACAGTTGAACTAATATCTAACTATAATGATAATACAGCAACATATTCTACGGTGTTTGGAAATTATACACGCAATTTCATCGTGCACACCCCAAGTAACTACGATTCAGATAGCGAGCCCGTACCACTTTTGTTTGTCCTCCATGGCTATACTGGTCAAGCTCCTTCAATACGAAATTATTCTGGTTTTGATAATATAGCAGACGAGGAAAACTTTATTGTTGTTTATGTTCAGGGAACAACTGATATAACAGGAAGTACAGGTTGGAATGTAAATGTTTCTGCAACATTTAACGAAGTAGACGATGTTGGATTATTTGCAGCTCTTATTAAATATTTTAAGGGTACATACAATGTTGATAGCACTAAAATTTTCTCAACAGGAATGTCGTTAGGTGGTTTTATGAGCTATAAGCTTGCGTGCGAGTTAGAAGAAATTAATGGTATTGGTTCAGTTACCGGATCAATGTCACAATACTATAATTGTACCCCGCCCGGAGAGAAAAATATTATACATTTCCATGGAACATCTGATACCGTTGTACCATATAATGGAAATTCTTGGAGTCGAAATGTTAAAGATTTACAATCCTTGTGGGCAAATCATAATGAATGCCAAAACGAAACTGAAATCACTATTCCCGATTTTAACGGAGATGGAGTTGTTTCAACTCAACTAACTTCTTATGATTGCAATGGTAATAAACAGGTAGTATTGTATACGCTTCAAAATGAAGGACATACTTGGTTTGATAGAAGCCGAGGCGACGATGTAAATGCTTCTGAGTTGATTTGGGAATTTTTTAAAGATAAATAACGTACATGCTTATTAAAGAGGAATACCTAGACACTCTGTCAGCTAATGACCCCATACTAAAAAAACTGATATCTAGTTACCCTATACCAACTTTGAGAAAGTCAGATAATTTTTTACATGACCTTATCAAGTATATTATTTTTCAACAAATTTCAACCAAAGCAGGTAATACGATATATAATAGATTCTTAGAATTCCATAGTTTTAATAAACCTAATAGTGAATTAAAATGGGAAGAGCAGGATTGGAAGAAAATAGGGCTGTCTCATCAAAAAAAATCTTATATAGAAAACTTGTTTAATAGAAATAATTTAGAAATGATCAATAGCTTGTCTTGTATAGATGACAGCAAAGAAATTAGAAAGTTACTAATCTCATTAAAAGGTATTGGACCATGGACAATTGATATGTTTTTAATTTTCTCAAAACATGATTTGAACATTTTCCCTAAAGGAGATCTTGCAGTCATTAATGTTATTAAGGGTTTATATGGCGTAGATAACATGGATGATATAGAATTGATAGCTAAGGGGTGGTGCCCATATCAAAGTATTGCTACACTCTATCTTTGGGAATCATTAGAAGATGACTTTCCATCTTAAATAGTTAAAATAGTTCATTGGTGAGACAGTGCACTGAACCTCCACTCAAGTTGAACTGAGATACATTAGAAACATACATTTGAATATCATGCTGATTCGCAAAGTCTAAAACTTTTTTATTATTAATTGGGCTTGTACCTATTAGTAAGGCTGGTAAAGTCAAACAATTCATAGCAGATCTTGCAACCAAGGATTTTTTACTATCTTGATTTTCAATATCTAATAATTCCCAATTATATGTTTTCGATAAACGACTTAAAACTTCATAGTTTTTATTGTTAAATACTTCTTTAGCACAGTTAATACCTATACAATCATATTGATTATTAAAAATAGGACAAATAGCTGTATCAAGATGGTATCCACTCGATTCAATGATATGTAACTGATCGACTCCCATTAATTCTGCCATGGATTCAGCGCCCTTAAGGTTATTGCGAGATAGACCAGCTAATAAAATATTTTCTTTAGGTAAATAAAAAAATTCCCCGCCTTCTGCTAAACAATCTTGATTTGGTAGATAGTTAACTACATATCCATATTTTTCCATTGTTTCGACTACAAAGGTTCCTTCATTTAGACGTTCCTCAAGACGCATATTGCACATAACTATTTTCTTATCCGTATTGCATAAAAAATGATCTCTCATAAAAATAAAGTCAAATTTTTCTTCTTTTTCTAATACGCTTGAAAACGGAACGATAGTAGTTTCTAAGCCAACAGATTCAATCATATTTACTAGCTTACGATATTCAATCTCTAATATAGCCTGCTTGGGTTTTGCTCCATTTACCATCATATCATTATCTTGATAGGCAACAATACCAGAGCCCCACCAATCTTTTTCTGGTAAGTCACTTAAGGCAATTTTTATTTTATGTGAATGATCCAAGATATTAAACTTACAATTTTATAATTAACTTTATAAGACTAAATTCAATGTACTATGCAAAACGAAATTTTAACAGTTAAAGACTTAAATCGCTATTTACCAGCTATCAAGACAAACGAAGATATGGTATTTACAGATAAAATCTCTGAAGGATTATTTCTAGCAGATCCAATTGATGGATTAGCTAAAATTCCGGACGAATCAATAGATTTAATTGTGACAGAGCCAAGCCTTCATCCTAAAAACAATAGCTTATCAGGAGATAATCCAACCTTTGAAAATTATAAAGACTGGGTAAATGGATGGTTGAATGAATCAAAAAGAGTGTTAAGTGCTAATGGTTCAATTTATATTATATGTCCTTGGCAATCATCTACAATGTATCATTCAATACTTGATGAGAAGTTCAATATTCAATCCAGAATTACAGCGGAAACAAAACTGCATCATGAGGATTTATCTAAATGGAAAAATACTACTTCAGATATTTGGTTTGCGACAAAAAGTAATGATTATGTTTTTAACCAAAACTATATAATAGATGGAAAAAATATCAACAGCCCAAACCCGCGAGATATCAAAAATAATTTATGGTTTCATCTAGATTATGATGAAATAATTCAGAGAGTATTAAAAGCTAGCAGCTTTAAGTTGAATTGGGTATTAGACCCATTCATGGGAGTTGGAAGCGTTGGGTCTGTTGCAAAAAAAATAGGAAGAAGATTTATTGGATTTGAATCCAACCAAGATCAATTATTGCTGGCAATGAAAACAATTAATGAGGGAGAATAAAAATATGTTATTACAAATAGAAAAAGATTTAAAGGCTGCCTTAAAAAATCAAGACAAAAGTAAGGTGGGTGTTTTACGTATTTTACTTTCTAAGTGCAAAAATAAATCAATTGCAACAGGAAGGCCATTAGAAGACAAAGAGGTAATGAAAGTTTTGCAGACTGCTGCCAAACAACACAAAGAATCTATTAAGATGTATTTACAGGGCGGCAGGAACGACCTTGTAGAGCAAGAAACAGCAGAGCTTAGTATTGTTAAAGCATACTTACCATCGATGATGTCAGAAGATGAAATTAAAGCAATTATATTGACCGTAATAGATGAAACTGGAGCAGGAACTATGGCAGATTTTGGTAAAGTAATGCCGCAAGTTATGCAAAAAGGTGCTGGAAAAATTGACGGAGGGGTAGCACAAAATCTTTTAAAAGAACTATTGTCTTAAGTATGGTTATTGATGTTCTTTTCTGCATTCTAATAGCTTTTAATGCTTTTCTAGGGATTAAAAAAGGCCTTCTAAATGCAATATTTGAGTTTATTGATATTGGTATAGGCATTTTTTTTGCGCTCTTCTTCTATTTTGACTTGACCATTTTTTTATCGTCATTCTTAGATATAAGTACTAGATGGATATTTATTCTTTCAGCAATATTTATTTTTTGTTTATCGATAACAATTTCACGATTTCTCACAGGCATCTTACTTTTCTTGTTTAAGGGTTCAACGACTTTTACTTCAGCAGATAAAATTTTTGGCTTTCTTTTTGGCGGATTAAAAACTTTTGCACTTTTAAGTATTTTTGTATGGTTTTTCGATGCTTTTATATCAAGTAAAATTTATGATATTCTTTACAACGAGTCACAGATTCTTGTTTTACTGGAACCTTTCAAAGATTATATTAGTAAATCAATGTCAAGTTCAATGTCCATATGAGAAGAATTGCACAAGAGACCATTAATCGTGTACTTGAGGAAGTAGATATTTTAGATGTCATTTCTCAGTATGTTGATTTAAAAAAAAGAGGACAAAATTACTTTGGTTTAAGTCCTTTTCGATCTGAAACTAAGCCTTCATTTAGCGTAGCCCCCGAAAAAAATATGTGGTATGATTTTGGCTCTGCCCAAGGTGGTAATGCAGTTCAATTTTTAATAGAATATGAAAAAATTAGTTTTCCTGAAGCAATTCGCTCTCTCGCTGAAAAATATGGTATAGAAATTATTGAGTTAGGGGATAAAGAACAAAATAACTTATATGATCAATTGTATGAAATTCATGAGCTGGCATGTATTTTTTTTCAAAATAATATTAAAGACCATCCAAAGGGGAAGGCAAAGCAATATCTATCTAATAGAAATTTTGATAATACTATCATTAACAAGTTTAGAATTGGATACGCTCCTGACCGTTGGGATCTTTTAGTTAAAGAGTTAGAAAAAAAATTTGATTCAGATATTTTGAAAAAATCTGGTCTTTTCTCAGAATCCAAAAGAGGACCACTTATTGATAGATTTCGTAATCGTATAATGTTCCCTTTTTTTAGTTTGTCTGGAAAAGTTATTGGGTTTAGCGGGCGAAGTTTATCAGATAAAGAAGATGTTAAATATTTAAACTCTCCGGAAACACTCCTTTTTGAAAAAAGTAAAATCTTCTATGGATCTTATCAGACACTTCCAAATATTCGTAAGAAGAATTTTGCAATACTTGTTGAAGGCCAAACTGATTTTCTTCGCCTAGTTGAACAAACCTTTGATAATGTGCTAGCCACATCTGGAACTGCATTTTCTAGTAAGCATGCAGCAGCTTTAAAAAAATATACAAATAGAGTTATTCTTTGTTATGATTCTGATAATGCGGGCATAAATGCTGCAATTAGAACGAGCTACGTGCTTTTACAAAATGGGATTGAAACAAGAGTATTATTTTTAGATAACGGAGATGATCCTGACGATTTTTTTAAAAGAGAAGATAAAACAAGGGATGATTTTAGAAGACTTATTAAAAATGCATCGCATCCTATTAGTTTCATTGTTAGGCAGAAAGACATCCTAAGTCATGGAGCTGCTGATCAGTCTAAATTTCTTAACGAATGCATAGCTGAGATACAGTTAGTTCCAGATCTCATGGTTAGAAATGATTTAATTCGTAAGCTCTCAAATGAGATGGGTGTTGTTGAAGCAGAAGTATTTAATCGGTTTAGTATTTTGAAACAGAAAAGATATAAATCATCAACAGATGGAGAGTTAGAAAGTCCTGAGGTTAGTCATTATAATTCATCGGAAGATAAGGCGCAGTTAGAGTTAATTAAGCTAGCTTTACACAATCCAGAACTTGCGACAACGATGCCGATTGCGCTATTCACCAACAAACTACTCTACAATGTATTGAAAGTGCTAATTGATAATAGTGACAAGGGGTACAACCCAGGGCAAATTCTTGAATTAATAGGAGGATCATCTGAGCAACGTAACTTAATCGCATCTTTAGCAATAGAGGTTCCAGATAAAGATTATGAAGCAAGTATTTTAAAGGACTGTATTGCGACCTTAGAGAGAAATCCCATTAAAAAGGAAATTGCAGTTCTTAGAGATAAAATACGTAGGCTTGAAGAACAAGATGCTAGCCCAGATAGTTCTTTACTTGAAAATCTAAGCACACTCCAGAAAAAGCTACAATAAAAAAACCCTCCAAGTAATTGAAGGGTTTTTTTATTTAATACTAACCTGTAATAATAAGATTAATAATTAATAGTCACTCCAATATTGTATGATCTTGGTTGACCGACACGAACTCTAAGTTCACCAATGTCTCCGTCACCATCATAAGCATCAACAAAGTCACCAACATAAAGTTCGTCAGTTGCATTGAATATAGATGCGTTAAATGTAACATCTTTACCCATAAGCTCTGTTGTATATGCACTATTAAAGTTCACTAGAGTTGTATTGCCAGTAACATACGCATCTTCAGCGAAAGTATTATTTTCACCTAATAAGAATGCTAAGTCTTCAATGTTACCATCATAACCCCATCTAGGATATTGTTTTGAGAATGATTGTGCTTCAGCAGATACTTTTAATCTGTTAAAGAACCCTGTCACAATTAAGTTTGTTTGTGACTGTGGAGCACCTGAAATCATTACGTCTTTAACATAAAGAGCTAATGTTTCTTCACTACTTGCATCTCCTTCAATTTCATTGTAAGAGTAAGACAAGTTGTCAGTGAATCTCCAATCACTTTCGTGACCTCTTAGATCGATTCTTAATACTGGAATTGGCTGATATGCAATTGAGTATTCTAACCCAGTGTGCAATTCATTTAGTCCAGTAATGCTAAAGAATGATTCTACTCCATTTAGATCTTCAGAAGTACCACTTTGGTTTCTGTCAGACCATAGTGCGTAGTAGTAATTCATACTTCCAGCCCACTGGCCGTTCAATGATTTAAATCTAGCACCTACATCCATCCAAGTAGCTTTTTCATTTTCAAAGCCATCGTTTAGAGTATTGTTGTAGTCATTAATTAGTTTATCAAGTGAAGGTGTCATAGCTGAGTAACTTACGTTACCGAATAATTGCCATGTGTCATTTAATGCACGACTTCCACCAACTTTCATTTGATATCCCATCTCAGCGTCAGCTTCGATCTTATTATTATCTAAAGTGAAATGGTCTTGGTTTGTGTAGCTAGCTGTTGTAGCTCCAAACATTGCGAAACCATTTGTTCCCATTCCATTATCATAATTTGCTTGAACATAACCGCCCATCCAGTCTACAGTATTTGTGTAGTCATAGAATACCTTGTCTCCAAGAGTTCTACGTTTCTGGTCATCATTCCAGTTTGGATTAGATGAGTTATAGTAGAAGTCACCACCCAATAGGTTGTAAACTTCACGGTAATGTTCAACAGTTGCAGTTCTGATATCGATACCGAATGTCATTGACACTGCGTCACTAACTTCCATATCTAATTTAGAAACTACACCTATTGTTGATTGATTGTTTCTACTTCCTCTTAGGATACCTCTTGATTGATAGCCATAGCCATCTTCAAAGTCCAATCTGTTACGACGAATAGTTTCATCATAATCACGTCCTGAACCATCAGATTTCCATCTTATAGAACCAGCAGAACCGGACCCACCACCTTCACCACCAGAGTAGTAAAGTGAACTAGCTAAAGTCATTGTGTCATTTAGCTTGTTATATGAGTTTAGTTGTACAATTGGTTTGTGAAAGTAGTTTTCTCTTTCATTAATTAAAGTACTTGAATACATATCGGTTGTTTTATTATTCCAACCGTCAAATGGTAGCCAACTAGCGACTGCTTTTTTACCTGTAAAAGGTGTATCAAGAACGTCTGCTCTAGGGTTATAGTCCATTCCGTATTCAGTTCTTAGATCTTCTTCAGCTACGCCTAAATCGCGAGCTAGTTCATGACTATAGTTTGAAACACGATTGTTCCAAAAACTTTGACCATGAATTTGAGGTGATCCAAGCGCAACAAATTCAAGACGATTATCTGCATCAAATGAATAGGACGTATTAAAATAATATGACCATGCATCTGTGTAGGTACCTACTGCAAATAGTCTATCAGCAGTTCTTTTTGATGCTGACATAACCATTGCAAGTTTTCCATCCATCATTAAACCAGTGTTAATAGTAACAGCGGTTTTAGAGTATGAATGTTGTCCTGCTTCTTGTTTAACTACAACACTTGGTTCAGAAGATGCTGGCATACTCATAAAGTTTACCACACCACCTAAACTTGGTGTTGCTAAATTAACAGATCCTGCTCCTCTTTGAACTTGTACAACTGATGCAACATCAGCTAATACACTCCAATTAGAGAAGTATAAATTACCATTTTCCATGTCATTCATAGGGATACCATTAATCAGATAAGATGTATAACGATCGTCAAAACCACGAACGTATACATTTTCATCATCCCAACCACCACCATTTTCAACGTAAACGTTTGGTAGAGTTGATAATGCTTTTGGCAATCCTCGACCACCTAGTCTGAAATCAATATCAGCTTTAGTATAGTCATCATAAGGGATTGCTGAGGTATTGTCTACACGGTCAGCTAGTACTTCAACTCCGCCTAACGCGACGGAAGATGATGCTAGTGAAAAGCTTGCAGATGCGTTAGAATCTGAAACTTTAACACTTGTACTTTCTGATGTATAACCCACTACACTAGCAGTTACTGTGTATGTACCATTAGGAACACTTACTGAGTAAGCACCACTTAACGTAGCAGCTGCACCCAATGCAGTTCCTTCAACCACAACATTTGCT
>Ga0222717_10001294_pt1 | contig 20622 bp, 25 predicted proteins | sample C33_18DmetaG_FD_165053 | JGI IMG/M metagenome (GOLD analysis project Ga0222717, IMG submission 165053) | Estuarine water microbial communities from San Francisco Bay, California, United States - C33_18D | ecosystem: Environmental > Aquatic > Marine > Unclassified | place: USA: California...
ATTTTTTATTTTTAAAATTAATTCATCAATGTTTAAATTCTCTTTAATTGAAATTAATACATGATTTAATTTTTTAATCTCAGGATCAATATCTTCCTTTAAAAGATCTGATTTATTTATTACTAAAATTGCATTTTGGTCCAACAAACCCTTCAAAACATCAGTAAAATCAAGGTTTTTGGCATCAACAACTACCAGCTTCAGATCAGCTTGTTCTGCTCTATTTAAAGATAACTTTATACCTTTCCTTTCAATTTCATTTTTGGAATCTCTTATCCCAGCAGTATCAGAAACAATTACTGGATAGCCATCTATATTAAGATGAGTTTCAATTACATCCCTTGTTGTTCCTGCAATCTCTGAAACTATTGCAACATCTCTATTTGATAGATGATTTAGTAGACTAGATTTACCTGCATTAGTGGGTCCAAGGATTGCAATCTTGAAACCTTCTCTTATTCTTTCTCCGACCTTTTGGTCATTTAAAATTTTTTCAATATTTTTTAAAACTTCACCAGAACTTTTTTTAATTTCTTTCAAAATATCATTTGGTAAATCTTCATCAGGAAAATCTATTTTAGCTTCAACGTGAGATAATATTTTTAAAAGTTTTTCTCTTAAAAAATTGAATTGATCAGCAGACTTTCCATTCATAATCTTAATTGCTTGTTGTCTTTGAATTTCAGTTTCAGAAGAAATTAAATCTGCAATACTCTCAGCTTTAAGCAAATTTATTTTTCCATTTTGAAAAGCAAGCTTTGTAAATTCACCAGGTTCTGCTAGACGGCAGTTTTCTATTTTTGAGATGGAAGTATGTAGAGCATCTATTACAGCCTTGCTTCCATGTACCTGAATTTCAGCCATATCTTCGCCTGTGTAGCTCTCAGGTCCAGGAAACCACAGTATTATACCCTCATCAATTAGCTCACAAGTGTTGATTTTATTGATTTTTCTTAACGTAGCTATTCTTGGTTTAGGAACTGGTTTTCCGGTTAATAATTGAATAGCTTTGAGGGTTTCTTGGCCCGACATTCTTATAACGGCTATACCAGAAATTCCAGGTCCACTTGATAAAGCATAAATTGTCATTTAAAGATTATAACTTCAAATCAAGGTGACTGTAAAACTCTAATTATAATAATAAAATTTTATGCTGGCTTATTCATTGAGTTAAAGAACTCAGCATTATTTTTTGTATCTTTTAATTTTGAATTAATAAATTCAATAGCATCCATTGTTCCCATTGGTGCAATTATTCTTCTTAAAACATTCATTTTTTGGAGATCGTTTTTATCGAATAATAATTCTTCTCTTCTAGTTCCTGATTTTGTTATGTCTATTGCTGGGTATATTCTTTTGTCGGCAATTTTTCTGTCTAAAACAGTTTCGCTATTTCCTGTACCTTTAAATTCTTCAAAAATTACCTCATCCATTCTACTACCTGTATCTATTAAAGCAGTTGAGATGATTGTTAATGAGCCACCTTCTTCAATATTTCTAGCGGCACCAAAGAATCTTTTTGGTCTTTGAAGAGCATTCGCATCCACACCACCAGTTAAAACTTTTCCAGAGCTTGGAATAACAGCATTATAAGCTCTTCCCAGTCTTGTTATTGAATCTAATAATATAACAACATCCTTTTTATGTTCTGTTAATCTTTTTGCTTTTTCAATAACCATTTCAGCAACAGCCACGTGTCTTTGCGCAGGTTCGTCAAAAGTAGAACTTATAACTTCACCCTTAACTGTTCTTTGCATATCTGTTACTTCTTCTGGTCGTTCATCAATCAGTAAAACCATCAAATAACTTTTTGGATAATTTTTAGCAATAGAGTTTGCAATACTTTGCAAAATCATTGTTTTACCCGCTTTTGGCGGCGAGATAATTATTGATCTTTGACCTTTGCCAATAGGACTGACTAGGTCAATTAATCTTGGGGTTAAATCGGGTTTTTTTTCAACTTTAGTTGTCTCAACTTCCATAACCATTTGTTGATCTGGATAAAGTGGGGTTAAGTTATCAAATGCAATTTTATGTCTTGCTTTTTCTGGTTCCTCAAAATTTATTTTACTAACTTGAAGTAACGCAAAATATCTTTCGCCTTCTTTTGGTGCTCTAACTGGCCCTTCAACTGTATCTCCTGTTCTTAAACCAAATTTTCTAATTTGACTTGGGCTTACATAAATATCATCTGGTCCAGGTAAATAGTTTGATTCCATCGCTCTTAAAAAACCAAATCCATCTTGTAATAATTGTAAAACTCCAGCTCCAGTGATTTCTTCTTTTTCTGCAACTTTTTTTAAAATAGCAAAAAGAATTTCTTGTTTTCTTAAAGTGCTTGCATTCTCAATACCAAGTTCTTCGGCTTGAGTAATAAGTTGTTCGGATGATTTTAATTTTAACTCTTGGATATTCATGATTTATTTTTTGTAAGGACTAAATAGATGCTTATAATATATATACTCAGAATGTTATTTCAACCCTAGATTGGCTTAAAAATAACAAGAAAAACAATGAAAATAAGCATTACAGTTGGAATTTCATTAATTATTCTAAAGAATTTTGAAGACCTGGAGTTAGAATTATTTTTAAGAGACGCAAGGCATTTTCCAAGATAGTCATTATATACTGATAACAAGATCACTAAAACTAACTTTATTTGCATCCATAGTTGAGAAAATATTTCTATTCCATTGAGGTAAATTAAAATTAAACCAAAGATCCAAGTAAAAATCATTGCTGGACGCATTATGTAAAAGAAAAGTCTTTTCTCCATGACCTCAAATATATCTGTGGCTTCTTTTTTTTCTTTATTCTCTACATGATAAACAAAAATTCTTGGAAGATACAAAAGACCAGCCATCCAAGAGACAACGGCTATCAGATGTAAACTTTTAAATAATAAATAACTATTCATAATTTAAACATGGGCATTTAATAAATTGATTGGGACACTGTATCTTTGGAGGAAAAAGTTCTCCATTAAAATTGTAATCTTGTTTGTTGATTATTAAATTGGATAAAGCCTTTATATAATTTTCATTTGTGCCCAAAGCTGGCACTCTAGTATAATTTTTACAGCCATTTTTATCAGCTAATTCTTTATACTCTATGTCTAGCTCAACAAGAGTTTCGGAATGTTCTGATACGAACGCTATAGGAACTAAAACAATATGTTTTCCTAGTTTTGAATTTTCTATAATTATATCTTCTGTGGATGGACCAATCCACTTTAGGGGTCCAACACGACTTTGATAACTTAATACCCAATCTAAGTTTTCAATATTTAGAGACTTAACAATTTTATTAACAGATTGTTCTACTTGCCATTGATAAGGGTCGCCTTTTTTTATATTTTTTTCTGGAAGACCGTGTGCAGAAAAAATTAATTTAAAATTTTTTAAATTATTAATCTTTTTTATTATTTCTTCTTTGTGGGCTAAAATAAAATTCTCATCTGTGGGATAACAACAAATTGTACTTGTTTTGACTTTAAGATTATTTTTTTTACAAATATCTTTCCATTCTTTTAACGATGAGCCTGATGTTGCCGCAGAATATTGAGGATATAATGGCATTAATATAATTTCATCTGGATTAAAATTTTTTACATTTTTTAAAACTTCCTCTGCCCTTGGGTGCCAACATCTCATAACAATAAAGCATTCGTACTCTGAAGCTTGATCATCATTATTAAGTTTTTGCTCAAGTGCTTTTGATTGTTCTTCTGTTAGCTTCAAAATGGGGGATGAGCCACCAAGTTCTTGGTATATCTTTTTGGCAGTTGGGGCTCTTCTGTTAGAAATTAGCTTGGCCAAAGGATACCTAAAAAAAGTAGGTAAATTTAATATTGCCGGATCATTAAATAGATTAAATAAAAATGGTTCTACGTTTTCTAGTTTATCAGGACCTCCTAAATTAAAAAGAATCACAGCTTTTTTCATTAATAATCTTTTACAGTATTTACTAAATATTCGAACATATTAGGATCTGTTTCAGGTAATACTCCGTGTCCTAAATTAAAAATGTAAGGATGATCTTTAAAAATATCTAAATATTTTATCACTTCTTTTTTTAATTTTTCTTTGTCTGATAGTAATATTTTTGGATCAAGCCCTCCTTGAATTGGAATTTTTACTTCATTTAAAATTTTTTTTGGATCAATATTATAATCTATACTCACCACATCTGGTTTAACAATGTCACAAAATTCTTTATAATTTTTAATTTCTCTAGGAAAACAAATGACAGGGGTGTTCAAGGATTTAACATAATTAACAAGATTAAGAGTGGGTGAGTAAATATAATTGGGTAAATCTTTCTCTTCTAATAATCCTGCCCAGCTATCAAAAATTTGAATAACATTTGCACCATTATCAATTTGATTTTTAATATGAATTTTTAAAAATTTTTCTAAAATTAATAAAATTTTATTAATTAAGAAATCATCTTTAAAAAAATCATCTTTTAACTTTTTTTTAGGAGATTGTTGATTAATTATATAAACTAGTAAAGTCCACGGAGCACCAACAAACCCTATTATATTCTTATCTCTAGTAATACTATTGATGCTTACTTTTTTTATTGCTTTATAAACTGGATAGACTCTTTCAACAAAATCTATCTCATCTATTTTAGACATCTCTTCTAAATTTACCGTCCCAAGTTTAGGTCCAAAACCTTTTTCAAACTCAACCTTCTGATTGAGCCCATATGGTAACATTAAAATGTCTGAAAAAATTATTGCAGCGTCTAAATTAAATCTTTTTAAAGGTTGTAAAGTTATTTCAGTTGATAAATTTTCATTTAAACACAAATTTATAAAATCTGGATTTAGCTTTCTTATTTCTCTAAATTCAGGGAGATATCTTCCGGCCTGTCTCATTATCCAAATAGGATTAGTTTTTGTGTTTTTATTTATAATTACTTCATGAAGAGGGGTCATATTAAAATAATATATATAATTATTGTATTAGTATTATGGGTTGTGAATATTGATGATAAGTTTTTTTTAACATTTTATTAACAACTTAATAACAATTATAAATAAATTAAATTGTTTAAATTGAAGCTTTTTAAATTTTTACACAATATATTGTATAAATTTATCCATATGTTTGTTATTGTTAATAAAACCCATATTTTACAATGATTATTAACCAATATTTAAATTGTGTAATTTTTGTAAAATAATACAAATTTATTAACAGTTTATTCATGAGTAATACATACCAAATTTATCTTATATCAGATTCAACAGGAGAAACGCTTGATAGAATATTTCTAGCTTTAAAAGCTCAATTTAAAAATATTGAATATAAAGTTCATTCTTATTCTTTTACGAGAACCGAAAATCAAATTCTTAAAATCTTAGAAGATGCAAAGAAAAATGAAAACTCAGTAATTCTTTATACGATTGTAGATAATAATTTAGCAAAATATTTAGCCAATGTAAGTGATGAAAAAAAAATACCATGTTTTGGCGTTCTAGGAAATTTGATTTTAAATTTTTCTAAAATACTTAACCAAAAAGCTTCTCATGAGCCGAGTGGTCAACACGCACTTAACGAAGAATATTATGATCGGATAGAGGCAATCCAATTTACAATGAACCATGACGATGGTAATTTAATTAATGATATTGAAAAATCAGATATTATATTGGTAGGTGTGAGCAGAACCAGTAAAACACCTACGTCAATTTATTTAGCAAACAAAGGATATAAAACATCAAATATTCCACTTGTAAATGAAAACTCTTTACCCAAAAAACTCAAAGATAATCCTCAATTAACTTGTGTTGTGGGTTTAAACACCGAACCAGAAAGACTGGTAGATTTAAGAAAAAATAGGATGAATTCTCTAAAAGAAACCGAAAACACCAAATATATAAATATAGAAAATATCAAAAAAGAAATCATTGATGCAAAAAAAACTTTTCAAAAATATAGATGGCCCTCAATTGATGTTACAAGAAAATCTGTAGAAGAAACTGCTGCTTCTATAATAAAAATACATGAAATATATTTAAATAATGTCAGATAGAATTATTCTTGCTTCAAAAAGTAAAGTTAGAAAAGATATTTTAGACAATTATAAAATTTTAAATGAAGTAAAACCTTCAAACGTAGACGAAGATATTGTTAAAAATGCTTTGATTAAAGAAAAAGCATCGCCAGAAATAATATCTAAAAATTTAGCTGAGCTTAAAGCAAATAAAGTAAGCTCAAATCAACCAGGTGAACTTGTATTAGGAGCCGATAGTGTAATTGACTTAGAAAATCAATTAATATCAAAGCCAGAAAATAGAGATGAAGCTATGCAAATTCTTAAAAAACTTAACGGAAAAAAACACTATTTGATTAGCTCTGTTTGTATTTCAAAAAATGGCGCAATGATTTGGAATCATACCGATAAAGCCGAATTAACAATGAAAAATTTTACAAATGAAGAATTAAAAAAATATTTAGACAAGATATCTGATGACAACTTATATGCTTATAATGTTTATCAAATTGAAGGTGAGGGTAGAAATTTATTTTCAAATATTGCGGGTGATGAAAATACAATAATGGGTCTTCCAATAATAAAAATCAAAGAATATCTAGACACATTATAATGAAAAAATTTTTAGTTATAGGCAATCCAATTAATCACTCATTATCCCCAAAATTACATAATTATTGGATTAAAAAAAACAATATCAAAGCTGTCTATGACAAACAAAAATTAAATGAAAATGATTTAAAAAATATTATTTTTCAGTTAAGAGAAAAAAAAATTAATGGTATTAATGTTACTGTTCCATTTAAAAAAAAAGTTATTCCTTTTCTAGATGAATTAACTGCAGATGCAAACAAGACCAAGTCTGTAAATACTATTTATTTAAATAATAATAGGTTAATAGGTGACAATACAGATATAATTGGTTTTCAAAAAAGTGTTGATGATTTTAAGTATGATCTTAACAACAAAGAAGTTTTTATTCTTGGTGCTGGAGGTGTGGTTCCATCAATAGTTTTTGCTTTAATCAAAATGAAAGTTTCAAAAATAATAATAAGTAACAGGACTAGAGAAAAAGCAGAAATTTTAAAAAGTTTATTTAGAGAAATTGAAATCGTAGAGTGGGGTAAAGTACCAAACTTTGACATGATAATTAATGCAACAAGTATGGGTTTAAAAAAAGAAGATAAAATAAATATTGATTTTCCATCCTCTACAAAAAATAAATTTTTCTATGATGTCATTTACAATCCTAATGAGACAAATTTTTTAAAAATTGGAAAAAGTTTAGGTAATAAAACTTTAAATGGTAAATTAATGTTTATTTATCAAGCTGTTTCGGCTTTTAATATCTGGCATGGGCTAGAACCTAAAATAAATCAAGACGTTATAAAACTTTTAGATCAATGATTAAAATAGGAATTTTAGGAGATATTAGTTCTGGAAAGAGTTATGTTGCTCGAAATTTTGGATACCCAATCTTCAACGCTGATTATGAGGTTGCTAAGATATATAAGCAAAATAAAAATGTTTTTAATAAGTTAAAAAAAAGTTTACCAAAATATATTCATTCATTTCCAATAGAAAAAAAAGAAATTTCTACCGCAATTTTAGCTGATGAAAATAATTTAAAAAAAATTATTAAAATAGTTCATTTAGAAATTAGAAAAAAAATGAACACCTTCTTAAAAAAAAATAAAAATAAGAAAATAGTAATTTTAGATATTCCATTATTACTGGAGAATAAAATTAACCAAAAAAATGATATATTGGTTTATGTAGACTCTCCAAAATCAGATATTTTAATAAGATTAAAAAAAAGAAAAAATTTTAATCAAAAACTTTTAAAAAAATTTAGAACTATTCAGTTTCCATCTAACTATAAGAAAAAAAAATCTCATTTTGTAATTAAAAATAATTTTACGAAAAGATCTGTTAAAGATGGTATTAAGAATATTTTAAAAGAAATTTTATAAATGAAGGAAATAGTTTTAGATACAGAAACAACAGGTATTTCGATCAAAGAAGGTCATAGAATTGTTGAAATTGGATGTATTGAATTAGAGAATTTAATTCCAACTAACAATAACTTTCATTGTTATATAAACCCTGAAAGAAAGGTGTCCAAAAAAGCTTTTGAAGTTCATGGTTATACAGATGCATTTTTAGCCACACAAAAAAAATTTAATGATATTGGTGATCAATTTTTAGAATTTATAAAAGATAAAAGGCTTATAATTCATAATGCAGTGTTTGATTTGGGTCACTTAAACAATGAGTTGGCCATTTTAGGAAAAAAAAAAATTGATAATGAAATTATAGATACATTAATTTTAGCCAGAGATAAATTCCCAGGATCTCCTGTTAGTCTAGATGCTCTTTGTAAAAGATTTAGAGTTGATAATTCTAGAAGAACACAACATACAGCATTAATAGACTGTGATTTATTAGCTAAGGTTTATATAAATTTAATAGATCAAAAAGAACCAACATTAAATTTTCAAAATCAAGATCAAGAAATTAAAGAGAAAAATAATTCTAGCGTAGCCTACTATAAAAAAATAATAAAAGCTTCAACGGATGAGTTAAAAAAGCATAAAGATTATTTAAAAAATAATTTAAAAAAAAATTTTTATTAATTTAATCTTTGATTATAAAGTTCTTCAAAGTTTATTTTTTTTTCAAATTTAATACCAGGATATCCTGAGTTGTGGAGTAGATCTAACAGAGATTTTTCAAGATCAGGATAAATTTCTACCTGAACATCACATAAAATAATTTTTTCTAATTCTTTCTTTTCTTTAATTTCATCATCTATTTTTACAATTGATGCAAAATTTATTTCAAAGTATGATTTTTTTTTACTTTCTTCCTTATCTTCAAATTTAATTTTGGTATTAACTTCTATCATTTTATTTTTTAATGCCTCAGAAGTGATATCTATACCCAGCTGGTATTTTGCAATTTGATCTCTTACAAAAATATAAGTCTCAATGTTGGGAGTTTCGCTTGACATATCTTTGATATACTTTCCTAAAATTTTATATTTTTTTGTCATGATCGTCTTCTATATCTTCAAAATCTCCATCTATAAAATTATTTTTTTCAGTTTTTTTAGTTTTTAAATTTTTTGAAAATCTTTTAAAGATAAATTTTCTTGTTAAGGGGAAGATGATTAAAAATCCCAAAATATCAGTAGCAAACCCTGGTACGATTAATAATATTGCTGCAATAGCAATTGCTGCTCCCGAAATTATTTCATAAGCTGGTGTTTCTTTTTTGCTTAGTTGTATAAAACCAGACTTGAGAGTATTTAATCCCTCATATTTAGCGTAGTAAATACCAACAATTGCGGTTGTAAATATTAATAAAATTGTCGTTAATGCTCCAATTTGTGATCCTATTTTAATAAAAAGATAAATTTCTATTACTGGAATTAAAATTATAGATAATAAAATTGAGTTCATTTGTCCTTAATCTAAATTGCTGGTTGAAATTAATCAACATAGTAATTACTATAAGATCATGAGTTACAGTTTTGAATATATAGATATAATTCTTTTAGCAATGATTGCTGGGTTCATCTTTCTAAGACTTAGAGGGATATTGGGAAAAAGAACAGGATTTGAGGGTAAAACAACATCTCAATTTGATAAAATCTTAAAAGAAGCAGCAGTGAATAAAGCTTCTGTGGTTAAGGAAACATTTGATGAAAATGACCAGAAAGAATTTTTAAATGGTGCAAAGATTGCATATGAAACTATTATTACTGATTTTAGTGATAATGATAATAAGCTTACAACAAGTAAGCCATTACTAAGCAAAGAAATTTTTAATCAATTTAATGCAGCACTAAAAGAAAGAAACGATAGAGGACACCATGCGGAAATCACCTTTATTGGTATTAATTCAGCTCTGATTAAAGAACATAAAAAAATAGATAAAATATTAAATGTTACTGTAGAATTTATAGCTGAAGTAATTACGTGCATTAAAGATAAAGAAAAAAAAATCATATCTGGCGATCCTGAAAAAATTAAAAAAATTTATGACACATGGGTTTTTTCTAGAGATATAACATCTACAAACCCCAATTGGCAGTTAGTTAACACTCTAACATAATTGACTAAAAAAATTTCAAAAAAAGACAAAGAGGATTGGGACTCATTTATTACTAATAGTGAAAAACTCCCCAACAAAGATGACAAGTTTCAAAAAAGAGTTTCTAAAAAAATAAAGTCAATTGATTTACACGGGTATAATCTTGATGAAGCTAATAGATATGTTGAAGATTTTATAATTAAATCTTATGATGAAAATATTTATAAAATAATAGTTGTCACTGGTAAAGGGCTGCATTCCCAAAATGAAAAAGATCCATATGTTTCAAAAGATTTAAGTATTTTAAAATATTCAATCCCTGAGTTTATTGAAAATAATTTTGATTTAATGAAAAAAATTATAGAGATCAAAGATGCTAAGATCGAAGATGGTGGAAGTGGAGCTTTTTATATATATTTAAAAAATAAAAAATGATTATTTGGCTTGCTTCATATCCCAAAAGTGGAAACACGTTATTGAGGTCAATGTTGGCTTCATATTTTTTTTCTAAAGAAGGTATCTTCAATTTTAAATTGTTAGACAATATACAACAATTTCCCTTAAACCCACTATTTCAAAATTTAGGAATAGATATTAAAAATCAGGATGAGGTGATTAAAAATTATATTAAAGTTCAAGAAAGTTTTGTTAAAAAAAATGAAGTTCAGTTTTTAAAGACTCATAGTTATCTTTTTAATATATATAATAACCATTTTACAAATTTAAAAAATTCACTTGGTGTGATTTATATTGTTAGAGACCCAAGAACAGTTGCAATTTCATATTCAAACCATAGCGATCGAAATATAGACAAAATAACAGATCAGATGATCAGAGGTAAATACATTGGGGGAGATTTAAGTTCAAAAAAAACTTCACAACAAACAGTGACATATACCTCTTCTTGGGGAAAAAATTATAACAGTTGGAAATCATTTGATGCAGTGAATAAATATTTGTTAATAAAATATGAAGATATTGTATCAGAAAAAAAAGAAGAGATTTTCATAAAAATATTAGATTTTGTTCACCATTTAGATAAAAAAAAATTTACTTTAGACAAAAATAAATTAAAAAACGTTTTAGAAACAACTCGGTTTGAAAAAGTTCAGTCTTTAGAAAAAAGTCATGGTTTTTCCGAAGCTTTGAAAAATGATTTTTTTTATAAAGGTCCAAATAATGATTGGAAAAAAACACTTGATTTTAAAAATCAACAAAAAATTGAAAAATCTTTTAGTAAAGAAATGAAGGAATTAGGATACATCTAGTTCTTCTTGTGTTACCAATTTTAATTTATGGATAATACAATATTATAGTATGATTATTTGGCTTGCTTCATATCCTAAAAGTGGAAATACATTATTGAGGTCAATGTTGGCTGCATATTTATTTTCTAAAGATGGGATTTTTGATTTTAAATTATTACCAAACATAAAGCAATTTCCTAACGATCATATATTGGAAACATTAGGAATAAAGTCAGAAAATTTTAATGAAATAATTAAAAATTCTATTAGAGCTCAAGAGTTATTTAATAAAAAAGACTCAGTAGGTTTTGTAAAGACTCACAATATGCTTTATAATTATAAAAAAAAATATCCGTTTACCAATTCAGTTAACACACTTGGGGTAGTTTACATTGTAAGAGATCCAAGGAATGTAGTTCTATCATATTCCAGACATCTTGATGTTCCCATCGATGAAACTGTTAAATTTGTTACAAAAGGTAAAATGATTAAAAATGATATAATGGGTAATTGGTCGGAAAATTATCGAAGCTGGAAAGTACTTGCAGAATATAATAGATATTTGTTAATAAAATATGAAGATTTTATAATTCATAGAGAAGAAACCTTTTTGAAAATTCTAAAATTTATTTATAATTTAAGAAATATTAAATTTTCAGTAGATACCACAAAGTTAAAAAATACAATAGACTCAACTTCACTTGATAATCTAAAAAAATTAGAGGCAAAAGATCCTTTTTTTGAAAGTGCTAAGGATACTTCGGGAAATAAAATAAATTTTTTTGATAAAGGTGGTGATAGAAATTGGTCTAATGAGTTGAGTAAAGATATAAAAGTTCAAATTGAAGAAGCTTTCAATAAAGAAATGAAAGAGCTGGGATATCTTTAGAAGTTTATAAAATAAATTTTGATAGATCTGTATCTTTAACTAAATTATCTAAATTTTTATTTATGTAATCTTTATTTATAATAATTTTTTCACCAGAGCGATCTGTAGCGGTAAAACTAATTTCATCTAGGATTTTTTCAATAATGGTGTGCAATCGTCTTGCACCTATGTTTTCTACTGTTGCATTTACTTCAGAAGCAATATTTGCGATTGTGTCTATTCCATCTTCTGAAAATTCAAGTTCTACATTTTCAGTTTTCAAAAGAGCTACATATTGTTTAATTAAACTAAAATCAGGCTCTTTTAGAATTCTTTTAAAATCATCGCTAGTCAATGCTTCTAGCTCAACTCTTATAGGTAATCTTCCTTGAAGTTCTGGAAGTAAATCTGATGGTTTTGCAAGTTGGAACGCGCCTGATGCAATAAATAAAATATGATCAGTTTTAATTGGACCATGTTTTGTGTTAACAGTTGTTCCTTCAATTAGAGGAAGTAAATCTCTTTGAACACCTTCCCTTGAAACGTCTCCACCAACCCTGTCAGTTCTTGCAGAAATTTTATCTATCTCATCTAAAAAAACTATTCCATTATTTTCTGTAGAAATTTTAGCTGTTTTAATAATTTTATCTTGCTCAATTAATTTATCAGACTCATCATTAATTAAAATTTCATGTGATTCCTTAACAGTCATTTTTTTCTTTTTTTCTTTATTGCCAATTGATTTACCAAGCATTTCTCCAATATTGATCATCCCAACGTTTGCTCCAGGCATTCCTGGTATTTCAAAAGAAGTGTTGTTTGCTCCACTGTCACTGACAGCAATTTCTATTTCGTTATCATCTAAATCACCATCTCTAAGTCTTTTTCTAAAACTCTCTCTAGTTGCAAGACTTGCTTTTTTTCCAACTAAAGAATCTAAAACTTTTTCTTCAGCTGATTTTTGAGCTTCAGCATGAACTTCTTTTCTCATTTTTACTTTTTCCATACCAATAGCAATTTCAATTAAATCTCTTATTATTTGTTCTACATCTCTTCCAACATAACCAACTTCTGTAAATCTTGTTGCTTCAACTTTTACAAATGGAGCTTCTGCAAGTTTGGATAGTCTTCTTGAAATTTCTGTTTTTCCTACTCCAGTTGGCCCTATCATTAAAATATTTTTTGGTAAAACCTCATTTTTCATTTCACCTTTTAGAGCCTGTCTTCTCCACCTATTTCTTAACGCTACAGCAACAGCTTTTTTGGCTTTATTTTGACCAACTACAAATCTATCTAACTCTGAAACTATTTCTCTTGGCGATAAAGAACTTACGAGGTTTGTGTTCTCTTTATCTTTTTTATCTTTAGGTACCAAGGGTGTTACGTTAGAATTTTTCATTAAATTTTTAGAACCTTAATATTATCATTTGTAAAAACACAAATTTCCGAAGCTACTTTGATAGCTTTTTTGGCAACTTCTTCAGCACTCTTATCTGTCTCCATTAAAACTTTTCCAGCTGCTAAAGCATAGTTTCCACCAGATCCAATTCCAATTACATCTCCCTCTGGCTCTAAAACATCACCAGTACCTGAAATAATATAGCTATTATCTTTGTCACCAATTGCCATTAAAGCTTCTAGTCTTCTTAAATATTTATCCGTTCTCCAATCTTTTGCCAGCTCAACGGCAGCCCTAGACAGATTACCAGCATGTTTTTCAATTTTAGCCTCTAATCTTTCAAATAAAGTAAGAGCATCTGCGGTTGAACCTGCAAAACCTGCAACTACATCTCTTTTTTCAATTTTTCTAATTTTTGAAGCTGTGCTTTTAACTACAGTATTTCCCATACTTACTTGGCCATCACCAGCCACGACTACTTCGTTATTTTTTCTTACTAATACAATCGTTGTCATGATTGATAAATGGTAATTATTTTTAATTCTTCAAGTCTTGTTTGGTAATATTGATATACAGTGATTATGCATGTATACCCTTAGATATATGCCAAGAAAAGGAAAAGTATCTAGAAAAACTAAAGAAACTAGCATTAGTGTTGAGGTTAACATTGATGGTAAAGGCAAATATCAAATAGATACTGGTATTGGTTTTCTAGACCATATGCTAGAACAGCTTTCTAAACATTCTTTAATAGACTTGAAGGTTAAGGCTAAAGGCGACACGCACATTGATCTACACCACACCACAGAAGATACTGGAATCGCAATAGGTGAAGCTTTAAAAAAAGCTGCAAAAAAATTTATTGGTATTAAACGATATGCTCACAGAATTATCCCAATGGATGAAACTTTAACAAGGGTTGCTATTGATGTTTCAAACAGACCTTATTTAATTTGGAAAGTAAAATTAAAAGTTGAAAAGCTTGGTGAGATGGATACAGAATTATTTAAAGAATGGTTTCAAGCATTCTCTCAGTCAGCTGGAATTACAATGCATGTCGAAAATATTTATGGAGACAATAGTCATCACATAATTGAGTCCTGCTATAAAGCATTGGCGAGATCACTTAGAGAAGCATTGGAGATGGATCCCAGAAGTAAAAAAAGTATTCCATCGACCAAAGGCTCGCTATAAGTTTAATGAACATTACAATTGTTGATTATAATTCGGGCAATATAAGCTCGGTGATAAACTCGTTTAACGAAGTTGCTAAAAATAAAGTAAACATTGAAGTTACTTCAAATCTTAATAAGATAAAGTCTAGTGACAAGGTGGTATTACCAGGGCAGGGTTCGTTTAAAAGTTGTATTAAAGCTTTAAACAGTGTTAATGGCTTAGTGGATTGCTTAAATGAATTTGCAATTATTAATAAAAAACCTCTTCTTGGGATATGCATTGGATTTCAAATGTTTGCAGATATTGGTTATGAAGAGATAGAAACCAAAGGTCTAGGTTGGATACCGGGAAAAGTATTAAAAATTGATAATCAAAATGGAAAATATAAACTTCCTCACATTGGATGGAATCAAATAAATATAGTCAAGGACAGTAAAATTTTTAAAGATATAAAAAATAATTCACATATGTATTTTGTACATAGCTATGAATTTGTTCCAGAAGATAAAAATGTGATTACAACAACATCAGATTATTCATCAAATATTGTGTGTTCTGTCGAAAAAGAAAACATTTTCGGAACCCAGTTTCATCCTGAGAAGAGCGATAAAATTGGCCTAAAAATAATTGATAATTTCATAAATTTATAAAAATGAAAATATTTCCAGCAATAGATATAAAAGATAAAAAATGCGTGAGATTGATAAAAGGTGACTTTGATAACAAAACTGAATATGAAATTTCACCAGTTGAGCAAGCTCGAAAATATAATGATCATGGTTTTAAAAATTTACACATAGTAGACTTAGATGGGGCTTTAACTGGTAAAACAATTAATTTAAATATTATTCAAGAAATAGTAACTAAATATGATCTTAAAATAGAAATAGGTGGGGGTATTAGAAATTTTGAAAGTATTCAAAAGTATTTAGATGTTGGTGTTGAAAAAGTAATTTTAGGAAGTGCAGCTATAAAAGATAAAAACTTTTTAAAAATTGCTTGTCAAAAATTTCCAAATAAAATTGCCCTAGGTCTAGATGCAAAAGACGGTTATTTATCTGTTTCTGGATGGAAAGAAAACTCGAACCAACTAACTTTAGATTATTTAAATGAAGTAAATGATTATGCTGTTTGTAGATTAATTTATACAGATATTAATCGAGATGGAATGAAACAAAGCCCAAATTTTATTGAGACCGCTAAGGTTGCTGATAGCTCAAATTTTCCAGTAATAATATCTGGTGGAGTTTCTTCAATTGAAGATATTAAGAAAGCAAAAGAATTAAATAACAAAAATATTGAAGGTATTATAGTTGGTAAAGCCATTTATGATGGAGATATTAAATTAAAAGATTTAGCTAAGGAATTAAATGCTTAAAAAAAGAATAATACCTTGTTTGGACGTTAAAAATGGTCGTGTTGTTAAAGGAATAAATTTTGTTGGGTTAAAAGATGCGGGAGACCCTGTTGAACAAGCTAAAATATATTCTGATGGTGGTGCTGATGAAATTTGTTTTTTGGATATTACTGCTTCAAATGAAAATAGAAATACAATTTATGATGTAGTAGAGAAAACTTCTAAGAAATGCTTTGTTCCTTTGACGGTTGGAGGGGGAGTTAGAAGTGTTGATGATATTCACAAATTACTTAATTGCGGTGCAGACAAGATATCAATTAATACTGCTGCAGTTCAAAACCAAAAAATAGTAAACGAAAGCTCAAAGAAATTTGGTTCGCAATGTATAGTTGTTGCAATTGATGCTAAAAAAAAAGCTGACAAATGGGAAATTTTTACCCACGGTGGGAGAAGCAATACGGGAATTGATGCATTAGAATTTGCAAAAAAAATGGAAGATGCAGGGGCAGGCGAGTTGCTTGTTACCTCAATGGATAGAGATGGTACCCAGGAAGGTTATGACATTGAATTAATGTCTAAAATATCTTCCGAAGTGAATATTCCAGTGATTGCTTCTGGTGGTGTAGGTAATTTAGATCATTTAGCAGATGGGATTAAATTAGGAAAAGCTAGTGCAGTTCTAGCTGCTTCTATTTTTCATTATGGAATACATTCCATAAAAGAAGCTAAGGAATATTTGGATTCAAAAGGAATACCTGTTAGAATTTAATATGCTTAATACATTAGAAAATCTAATCAAATTAGCGCGAGAAAGGCAGAAAAATCCTGTTGAAGGGTCTTATACTAACAAGTTGCTTGCTGATAAATCTTTAAGTAAAGCAAAAGTTTTAGAGGAAGTTGATGAATTAATTGAGGCTGTAGAGGAAAACTCAAATAAAATTCATGAAGCAGCAGATGTATTTTACCACTTGCTAATATATCTAGAAGCAAATGATATAAAAATTGAAGAAGTAATGTCAGAGTTAGAAAAAAGAAAAAATGAGTTACGACGATAATAATATTTTTGCAAAAATTTTACGTGAAGAAATATTTTGTAATAAAATTTATGAAGATGATTTTGTTTTATCATTTCATGACATTAATCCACAAAAAAAAATCCATGCTTTAGTTATTCCAAAAGGAAAATATATTGATCTTGACGATTTTAGTTTAAATGCATCCCCAGAAGAAATGGTTGGGTTGATAAAAGGTATAAATATAGTAGCTAAAAAGCTAGGTATCTCAACAGAAGTAGGCAAAGGCTATAGAGCACTTTCCAATATAAGTGATGATGGTGGTCAGGAGGTTCCACACTTACATTTTCATTTATTTGGAGGTGAAAAAATTGGAAAAATGGTTGAGTGATCCAAAAAATTAAAAGAAATTATTTAGAAATAAATTCAATTAAAGATCTGAATGAGGCTAAGAAGCCTGAAGGGGAATATTCTTTAAATTTATTAGAGCCCACGAATTTTCAATTAAATAAATTTTTTTATAAAAATATTGGCAAAAAACATCAATGGGTTGATCGATTAATTTGGACCGAAACACAATGGATTAACTATGTTTCCAGTGAAAACGTTAAAACTTATATTCTTAAAAACAAAGATGATCTTGTTGGTTTTTTCGAATTAATATTTTATTTAGAAAAAAAAGAAATAGAAATCGCTTATTTTGGAGTAATTGAAGAATTTCAGAATAAAAAAATTGGATCTTATTTATTAAGTGAGACAATTAAAAAATCTTTTACCTATAATATTGATAGAGTTTGGTTACACACATGTTCTTTAGATCACAAGAATGCTTTACACAATTATATTTCAAGAGGGATGAAAATTTTCAAAACCGAGACAGTCATGATTTAATTTGGAATAGGAATCTTAAATATATTCTTATCAAAAACTTCATTTCTTTTTACTGACGAAATAAATGTAATAGTAAGATTTTGATATATATCTTTAGTCTGCCATCCAATTAAATTTAATGTTTTATTATTAAAAAAAATATTAATTTCTTGGTCGTTTTCTTTGATTGTGTAGTTTATAAAAGAGTCATTTACAATTCTTTCTTCAAGCGTATTAATTTTATTGATTAAAAATTTTTTATCTAATATTAAATTTAGAGGAGTTTTTTTAAGTGGATAACGATAGTAACCAACTTTTGTTTTTATTACTAAAGACTTTCCGTTAGAAACTAAAATTTTATCATTTTTGCCCGCATATTCACAATAAATTTTTCTAGGGTATTCTATAATGCAATTTCCTTTTTCAATTTTTTCGTTAATATTTTGTTCAAAATTAAAATTGAAATTTCTAGTATTTTTAAGATTATTTATAATATTTTTTTTATTGTCTGAGTATGCATTAATATTAAAAAAAAAAATAAATATGCATATATATTTAAACATTAAAGCACATCTCTTTTACCCACATGGTTTGCTTTGCTCACAATACCATCAGCTTCCATCATATCGATAATTCTAGCAGCTCTATTGTAACCAATTTGAAGTTTTCTTTGAAGAAAAGAAGTTGATGCTTTACCTTCGGATCTAATTATTTCTAAGGCAGACTCGTACAATATATCTCTATCCCCTTGGTTCTGATTATCACTGGTTTCTCTTTCATCAGCAAAATTTAAAATTTCATCAACATAGTCTGGTTCAGCTTGAACTCTCAGTGAATTATTAATCTTTTCAATTTCATTATCAGACACAAAAGGGGCATGTATTCTTACGATTCTGTTTGCAGAGGACATATAAAGCATATCTCCTTTGCCAAGCAATTGTTCTGCCCCTTGCTCACCAAGAATTGTTCTACTGTCAATTTTCGAGGTAACTTGAAAAGAAATTCGAGTTGGAAAATTTGCTTTAATTGTTCCAGTAATTACGTCAACGCTTGGTCTTTGGGTTGCCATTATTATATGAATACCAGCAGCCCTAGCCATCTGGGATAATTTTTGGATATAATTTTCAATGTCTTTACCAGCTACAAGCATTAAGTCAGACATTTCATCTACAACTACAACAATATAAGGCATAGGAAGTTTATGTTTAGCATTATAACCATCAATATTTCTGACGCCTTCCTTTGTCATTAATTTATATCTACTTTCCATTTCTTTAACTACCCACCCAAGTACAGATGCAGCTTTTTTTGCTTCAGTAATTACTGGACAAAGTAAATGTGGAATTCCTTCATAAGTTGAAAGTTCAAGCATTTTAGGATCAATCAAAATAAACTTACATTTATGTGGTGTATGACGGTAGAGTAAAGAGAGTATTATAGTATTGATGCAAACTGATTTTCCAGATCCAGTAGTTCCAGCAATCAAAAGATGAGGCATTGAAGCTAAGTCACCCACTATAGGTTTTCCAGAAATATTTTTCCCAAGTGCTATCGGTAGTTTGATATCTCTTTTTTTAAAATCCACATGTTCTAAAATTTCACGTAAGTAAACATTTTCTCTAGAATTGTTAGGAAGCTCAATACCAACTGTATTACTTCCTGGAATAGTAGCAATCCTTGCAGACTCTGAACTTGTGTTTCTCGCAATATCATCAGATAAATTAATTATTTTAGATACTTTGACACCTGCAGCAGGTTCAAATTCATTAAGAGTTACCACAGGACCATGGCTAACCTTTTTGATACTTCCACTTACACCAAAGTCCATTAAAATTTTTTCCAAGAAATCAGGTTCATGTGTTTGATTTTTATCAAAATGTGACCTTTCTTTTCGAGTAGGAAATTTTAAAAAATCTAAATTAGGTAATTTAAATTTAATTTTATTTTCCAATTTATTTTCATTTTTTATAAAAGGTAAGTCTTCTTGAATAAGATTTTTAATTTCATCTTGAGGAATATACTCGTTAATTATTTCATTTTTATCAGTATAATTTTTAGTTTCTTTCCTAAAAAAAAATTTAAAAATAATACTGATATTACTAATAAAAGTTTTAGGATTAAAATTAATACTAACTAGAAATAAAATTAAAATAATTATAATCATAAGATAATAAAATAAATTTTCATTAAACATTATTATTGAAGCTAGAAATGTTTCACGAAAATACGCACCTACAAAACCACCATTGCCATTGATGTAATAAGTAAATATATCTGAATAAAAGTAAGTAAAAAAAAGTGTTCCAAAAATACAGTATAGAATTATATAAAAACTATTTTCTATTATTAGAAAAAACTCTTTAACTCTAAAAATATTAATACCTGTTATAATGTAGGTAAATGAAATTAAATAAGCAATTAACCCGACTGATTGAAAAAATAGGTCTGAGGTAAAACTACCATAAAAGCCTAATAAATTTTTAATTTTGATATTGTTCGGGAAAATAAAATTTGGATCATCAGGAGAGTAAGAAATTAATGCTGCTAATAACATCAATCCTAATAAGAAAACTACAATTCCAAATATT
>Ga0222717_10001298_pt1 | contig 20596 bp, 21 predicted proteins | sample C33_18DmetaG_FD_165053 | JGI IMG/M metagenome (GOLD analysis project Ga0222717, IMG submission 165053) | Estuarine water microbial communities from San Francisco Bay, California, United States - C33_18D | ecosystem: Environmental > Aquatic > Marine > Unclassified | place: USA: California...
CCGACTCAGTATCTGCCACAGATCAATTTGCGCGGGTTGTATCCTACGATCGATCATTCAGTGACTCGTTTGTCCTGGATGACTTCACAGATATTGATGCAATCCAGAAAGACACGATCGCGTCAAAGACCAACATTATTGGTTTCTCTGATATCCAGGTCTTTGGCACCGAGAAACTACTACAAGATACTGCAGCAGTAACGGAGCTGGCGGCTTTACACACTAGTCGACCTGCGACCGATGGAGTAAGTACAGCTGACGCGTTTCAAAAAGTTGTTGCCTTCTCAAGGGCTCCCGCAGAAACGCTCTCGTTTACGGACACTACAACCGCGGATACCAGCAAGGTGCTGGCGGATACACCGGTCGTATCAGAGGTTTTCCAAAAAGACGTTACTTTCCAACGAACGTTTACTGACGCAGTTAATTTTGCCGAGCAGTCTGTAGCGGCTTTTGAAAAGGGGCTTACTGACACAGCCTCAATGAGTGAATCAGTACAAATAGAAACTACATCGCTGTTCTCATCAGTACTTAACGCAGGCGCACTTAACAGTGCACCTTTAAATAACTAGGAGCATTTCACATGTTTAATGATGATTTAAAAATGACAGGTCACCTGACGATCGCTATTAACAATGCTGTCGTTCAGGAAGTACCTAACTTGGTAGTTACCGACGGTAAAGAGTACGTTGCAAGTCGTATGAAAGACACGACTAAAGCCGCGATGTCTCACATGGCTATCGGTACTGGCTCAACTGCAGCTGCCGCGGGTAACTCTGCTCTGGGCGGAGAAGCTGACCGCCAAGCGCTAACCTCGACCACCGTATCAGGTGCCGTAGTGACTTATGTTGCTACCTTCGGCCCAGGCAACGGCACGGGTGCAATTACAGAAGCCGGTTTGTTTAACGCATCTTCTTCTGGGGATATGTTGTGCCGCACCGTCTTCGCAGTCGTGAACAAAGGTGGTAGTGACTCGATGACGATTACGTGGAGCGTAACCGTAAGTTAATCGAATCAATACTCTGAGGTATTTAACATGGCAGTAGTTTTTGCGAACAACGCCAAAACGACGTTGGCATCAAGTGTATCTACGTCTGCGACAAGCATTTCAGTCGTAGATGGAAGCGTGTTCCCTGCAATCAGCGGGTCGGACTATACCTACGTTACTTTTGAAGACACTAGTAGCAATGTCGAGGTCGTAAAGGTTACTGCTCGTAGCGGTAACACACTTACTGTAGTGCGGGGCCAGGATGGCACGTCTGCTACAGCCTACTCGGCTGGGGACAAGTGTGAGCTGAGAATTACTGCTGCGTTGTTGAATGACTTAAATACCGAAGCCGACACAGAGTCAGTCTCTCGTGACGGCGACACGATGACGGGCAACCTGTCATTCGGGGATAACAATAAGGCACTCTTCGGTGCTGGCTCTGACCTACAGATTTATCATGATGGATCAGCCAGCTACATTGATGACTCTGGAGAAGGCGATTTAGTAATTTTATCTTCAGCACGGGTGCGCTTTGAGGGTAAAAGTACAGGCGATACTTATATGCGCCTTAACGAAAATAGCTCAGTCCAAATTTACCACGACAATACTGCTCGCTTAACCACAACCTCCACAGGCATCGACGTAACTGGCATTGTAGATGCAAGTGACTTAGTAAGGTTTGGCGTTAATAACTCCGAAATTGCAAACAACTATGTACGATTTAAGCCGTCAGGTGCCGCATATATTGACCACAGCACTGTAGGTCAAGCGATTAACTTTAGAGTCTCAGGCAGTTCTTCATTAGATACTAATGCTTTAACTATTAGCTCCACAGGCATAGAGGTTTCTGGCACAGTGACTGCTGATGGTGATGGTTTAATACAAAAAAGCACGGGTGCTAAGTTACAAATTAAATCCACTACTAATTTCATTAGCCCTAATGATGTTGTTGGCTCGTTGGACTTTGTATCAGCAGACTACAACTACACAGCACAACCAATTAAGGGACAAATTAGCTCTGTTGCTACAAACCCAAGCGGTACAGGTGAATCTGCACTGTTTATTTCCACAACGGAAACAACAAATTTAAGAAACCGAATTAAAATTGATTACAACGGAGACATCAGCTTCTACGACACCGACGGCACGACTGCGTCGTTTGTGTATGATGCCGATGCTGGGCTGACTATCAACGAGGGGGGTGCGGATAGGGACTTCCGCGTTGAGTCTGACAACAACGCCCATATGCTGTATGTTAATGCTAGTAATGATCGCGTAAGCATAGGAACTAACACTCGGAGTGCGGTACTTACAATACAGAGTGCGGGTAACGGGTATTCCACTGGGTCTATTGCTCTTAAAGGGGCAGGCATTTCAGATACTAATTACCTAACCAACGCAGGCGGAAACTTTTACATTTCCCATAATGGAACATATGACGATTTTGTTCTAAAAAGTGGCGATTTAATACTAAATGAAAGCGGGATGGACCGTGACTTCCGCGTTGAGTCTGACTCTGATACTCATGCCTTGTTTGTTAATGGCGAAAATGGACGCACGGGCCTAGGCGTTGCTAACCCTCAAGCTTCTCTTGATGTAAAAAGTAGATTTTTAGCCAACCATAATGATGGTCACGCCGAAGTAACAATCGCTTCTACGAGCAATAGACAGCCCTCCCTGACCTTTAAAGAAGGCACAAGCACTCGAGCTACGCTGTTTACTGCGGCGGGCAGTAACGACCTAACACTAGACGTTGCAGGAGACATTAATCTTGATGCTGATAGCGGTGCAGTTAAGTTTTTAGATGGTGGCACTGGTTTTGGTGAGGTGTTTAAAGCATCTAGTAATATGGTTGTGTATTCTTCAATTAGCAACGGTGACATAAAGTTTATGGGCAACGATGGCGGTAGTAACATCACAGCCCTCACCCTTGATATGTCAGCGGCAGGTGCGGCTACGTTTAATGCGGGTATCACCAGTGGTGGAAAACTTGCTTTAGGTCAAACAACAAGTTTTCCAACTACAGGATTAATAAGCCACACTAACAACTACCTATATATGGAAGGCGGTTCAAACGGAATTATTTTAAGGAGTGCTTCTGGTGGCACTCAAATGATGTTTATTACACCCGCTGAAGTAGTAGTAAATAACGATTCTGCGGACATAGACTTCCGAGTTGAGTCTAACGGCAACGCTAATATGCTGTTTGTTGATGGTGGTGCTAACAACGTGTTCGTAGGAGGCACCTCTACTACAACGGCTCCTTCAGGGGGCCTTGGAATATCAGCAAGTGGCGAAAAAGCACTTGTTCTTCAAAGCACTGCGGGAGACACGCTTGCTGTATTTAAGGATTCTGGAACAGGCTCTAATCCTCCTTATTTGGGATCATTTGGCGACTACATGGCTTTTGGTCGCTATGGCGGAGGAACAGTACGGGTAGGAATTAACGAAACTAGCCCCTCTTATCCCTTAGACGTAAACGGTACAGCTAGTATACGCAGTGAATTACGTCTTGGAAGCTCTAGCAGTGATCCCGGCATTTTAAGTATTAATGACAACTCTGGCACAGCCTACACTTTGGCAATAAAAGGTACAGGGACAAGAGCCTACACCTTTGAAGGCTCTTCATCGGGCGGCGAATATAACCTAAACTTCAACAATGCTGATGTTGCCAGCGGTATGAACGTAAACTTTTATGGCAATGCTACCTTTAACCAAAACGGCAACGACTTCGACTTCCGCGTTGAGTCTAGCGGCTCTACTCACGCTCTATTTGTTGATGGTGGTAATGACAGGGTTGGCTTGTTTACATCAGCCCCCTCCACAGCTTTAGATGTCAGAATTGGTGGAGCAGGTACAACTGCGGCAACCGTTGCAAGCGGTACAGGCGCGGGGATATTCCTTGAAAACAATGCAACCGCTGAAAAGCCCTACTTTGTTTCTAAGACACATAATCCCGGAAACAGCACTGCTATTGGCGGTGTTAAGTTTGCTACTTCACCTGATGGATTAAACTATAACTGGGCTGGCGTTTTAGCAGAAAACTCAGCGTCTGGTAATGCTGGAAGATTACGTTTTTATACGTCAGGCGCTAATAACTCAGGCGATTCTTCTACTCTCAGAGCGTCTATTATTGAAAACGGTTTTATGGGTCTCGGACTTTCCACACCCCTAGCCCCTTTACACGTTCAATACAGCGCGGCTGGTGAAATGCTTCGCCTCGAATCGACAGACGCTGGGGGGGCTCTTGGCCCAATTGTCGGCTTATATAGAAATTCAGCCTCACCCGCCGCCGGAGATAATCTAGGGGCAATTAATTTTTACGGTGAGGACACTGCTGGCAACATTACAACTTTCGCCGCTATTGAGTCTGAGACTTACGGTGTATCAAACGGCGCTGAAGCTGGACGACTTCATTTCAAAGTATGCCAGTCCGCTTCTTTGGTAAGCCGTTTTTATATGAACTTTGGCGAAACTGTCGTCAATGAGAGTAGCGAAAACATCGACTTCCGCGTTGAGTCTAACGACAACGCCAATATGATTTTTGTGGATGCCGGATCAAATGAGGTGGGTATCGGCACAGGAAATCCCGGAGCAACATTTGATGTGGCGGGCAGTGCTCGCGCCAGAAATATGTTAATCACTGAAAGCTCTGGATATGCCACTATGGAAATGGGTGGTCCTAGCGGCGCATTCATCGACTTGAAGTCTCCAGACTCTGACGACTTTGATGGACGAATCATTACGTTCGGCTCTGGTATGTTCCTTGATGTAGGCACCGGAAGTTCATTAGTTTTACAAGCCGGAGGTGAAAACAGGCTTGAAATTGATGCTGGCGGAGAGATAGCCATTAATGAAACTGGCATAGACCGTGACTTCCGCGTTGAGTCTAACGACAACACCCATATGTTGTTTGTTGATGCTGGGCTTAATGGGGTTGGTATTGGTACGAGCGACCGCATCTCGTCGTCATTAACAATTCAATCAAGCGCCGCCGCAAACGCACTTTCCATTATTGGAAGAAATAATGGTTCGTCTGATGAGGCTGTTATTAGTTTTTATGAATATGACGGAACAACCAGAAATGCTTATATTATAAAAGAAGCTGGACAATTAGTTTTTGTCACTGGCACTGGCGGCGCTCCAGTAGAAAAGCTCAGGTTAGGAACCACGTCTACCGTCGTTAACGAAGGTAGTGCAGACCAAGACTTCCGCGTTGAGTCTGACGGTCATAGCTCCGCGCTTATGGTCAACGCTGCGGAAAACACCGTGTCCATGCACAGCTCCGGAAGCCACTCAATGGGTTCAGGCTCAACCACCGGCACTTTTTTTCTAAACAATAACTACATAGGACATACCACTTCGTCTGACAATGCCGCGTTAATCCTTAGAAAATTAACTTACACGGGCACCATGATAAGGTTCTATCAAGGAACCTCCATTGCTGGGCAGATTTCGACTACTGCCTCGGGCATATCCTATCAAACCACCTCTGACCGTCGCCTAAAGAAAGACATTGAGACCATTACTGACGGCACTGACAAGCTGATGGCGATGAACCCTGTCACGCACGGCTGGAAAGCTGACCCAGAAGCAGACGCAGTTCACGGCTTTATTGCTCAAGAGATGATGGACATCGTTCCAGAAGCTGTCTCAGGCGATCCTGAAGGCGAAGAAATGATGTCAATGGATTACGGGCGTATCACTCCGGTTCTCGTTGCGGCGCTTCAAGATGCACACAAAAAGATCGCGGAACTAGAAACCCGCCTTAATGATTTGGAGGGCAAATAAATGAGCCTTTATATGAATAAAGAAGGGTTTTTCACTGGAGACCCTTTGAAGACTTACAGCACTAATGGAAGCCATACAGGGCAACGAGAGTGCCTTGGTTTTTTTGGCGCAACAGGCAATGTTTACCTCCATGTAAAAACAAATGCTTCTGGAAACTCCGAGAGAATGCACAAGTTTGAGTATGACGGTTACACCTACGCAGACTTGAATGTTCATAACTCGATGACTCTTTACACCTACTCCCCGCAAACCTCCCCTTACACACCTAGTCTTGTGAACTGGGGGGAAACTACAGGAGGTCTTGTAAACGCTTATTACTCAAGTGATGTTGAGGAATACTTAGTAATCGTCCTTCAAACCAGCGGGGCGTACACAGGCGGGTTTTTATATCATCAATCGGGCAGGTCACACCAAGACTTCGCTATAGACGTATTAGCGCACTCCAGTAGCGCCAATACTTCGGGAGTTTACTAATGACAGAGTTTATAAGAACCGAGCGCGAAGACGGCACAATAGAGTATGTCAATCCTCGATACGACGAGCTAGTCGCGGCAACCAGAGCGGATCTTGAGAACGTAGTTCCGGTAATCATACCTGATGAGCAGATCGCGGCTGACAACCTGAGGATGCTGCGTAAGCTCAGAGATCAAAAAATAGCCGAAACCGATTGGTGGGCAAACTCAGACCTAACAATGACGCAAGCACAGACAGATTATCGTCAGGCGTTGCGTGATATTACAGATACATACTCGTCTTATTTAGACGTTGTATGGCCCGAAAAACCTTAACCACCAGTCTTTAAAGGAGACTTAACAATGGCAATTTCAACAACTTGGTCCGTAAGCAACATGACTCGTAACGAGGCTGACGGCGGCGTAGTAACCGTTTACTGGTCTTGCGTAGCGTCAGACGGCACTTTCTCAGCAACAGAAGGCGGCAAGCTGCGATGCGAACCCGATGCAGATGCAGAAGGCTTTGTAGCTTACGCAGCCCTTACCGAGGCTGACGTTTTGGGTTGGGTTTACACAAGCCTGATCGAAGGCGAAGAGACCGCTGACGAAGCTAAAGCTCGCATCGAAGCTAACCGTACCGGCAAGGTACAAGGTCAGATCGATCGTGCTTCTGCTCAAGCTGAAGGCATGCCTTGGGTTGCATAAATGCGATATTTTGCGGCGCTTGTCCTGGCAATGTATTCATTGTCAGGTCTTGCGCAGATAGATCCTGCGCCTGAGATAGACCCAGTCCCAGTAAGAGATGACGACGGTGAGCCTGAGCCGGATTTTAATGGTGACGAAGATGGGGATGGCACCAATATTGAGGGTGATCTCAATACGTCTAATTCCAACAACGGGAATGTGAGCAAGACGTACAACGGTGCTGGTTCCAGGTCTATGCCAGTGTCAACGGCTATTAGTCCAAGCTTAATGAGCAGTGGGCAGCAGTCGTGTTTGAAGTCAACGTCGGGCGGCCTACAACTTATGTCTGTGGGCATTTCGTCTGGCAAGTACGTGCAGGATGAAGAGTGTAACAGGCGGTTAAACGCAATCACGCTGTCAAACATGGGCATGAAAGTCGCATCTGTAAGTTTGATGTGTCAGAACGCGCAGGTTTGGCGGGCTATGTTTATGAGTGCAACACCCTGCCCAATTATTCGAGGCGGCAGATTACTCGTCGGCAAAATGGCTTTACTGGAGGTAAAGTCTAATCCATCGATGTGGATACCAGATTACAAAGAGGATAAGGAGTTTTACGACGAACTACTAGCGGGGGGTAATGGTAATGAAGTTGAGGAGTCTGACGCTAGTATTAGCGATCGTTTCCGCACCACTAAACGCAGCGGAAATTGACGACTTAGTTAATACATCTCAAAGCATCCGCGATACCTTTGCCTATGGAATTAAAACCATCGCGGGTGGAGAGGCTTACGCTTTAGATGGGCAAATAGCCTCATCGATGGCCAAGAATGGTCACATAACTGCAGAGCAACAAAACGCTTACAACGCAGCGGTTGCGGCAGTTCAAGCGGCTACTTACTCCTACGATCCTGGTGCAGATCAGTACTTCCAAGATCAGACTGACCAGGCGATGGATATTGTCTCTGAGATGATTGATGCCTACGTTGATGCTGCAGCCCAAATTATTATGGTTGCTGAAGTTAACGAACGCGCGCAAGAGGCAGCAGCAGCCCCTGATGAGCGCGAGGCAATGGCGCTCCAAGAGTTTATGGCCGCTAACGACGTGACTCTGCAAGACCAAGAAATCGAGGCTTACAACGACGCCTTATCGAACACTGAATCAGCCATTCAGACAGCCGCTGCATACATGGCGGTAGCAAATGACGACTCTCTTCTGGAGCAGGCGAATAGCATGGCCCATAACCTTCGAGTGACTTATCAAGAAGCAGGCTCATCCTTCTTCGATGTAGCTACACAGTCCGTATGGGTCTCATTCGACGATGGCTCAACAATCCAAGGCTTACAAGTTAATAACTACTTTGTAGATGCGCAGGACGTTTTAACGCGTGCTGAAACTGAAGAATTCTGGACCACGTCACCGGAGGGGGGCTGTTGGTTCGGCCTAAGCACAGAAGAGCAAGAACAATGTATAGGGGGTAATAGTGGCTCTTGAAGATATTGAGGTAAATGTAGCTGGGACTTCTATAAAAGGAGTCTGGATAGCGATTGTATTTACGTTTGGATCGACAATTGGTGGTGGTATATGGGCCGCGTCGCAGTTTTTCTCTCAGTTAAATGAGCAGTCTGCAGCTGTAGTAGCGGCTACTGCTAAGTCCGATGCTTTAGAGGCAAGGTTTGACGACCTGCGCAGTACTAACTCAGAACGGCTACAAGCTATGGACGTAAGCCTCTCCAACATGGAGCAAGCACTTGGGACAGCTGATGTTGAGAACCTACAGGGCAAACTGTCCGAACTGGGTGCCAATCTGTCACAGATCATGGATGCTCAGAAAGAACTACTCGATATAAGAGATAGGGTTAGCTCCGTAGAGAAGATTTCATCTGAAACAGAGCTGCGGGTTTCTGGCAAATTAGAGTCGTTAAGCACTCTTAATGATCGGTTATCTAGATTTGAGCGAGATATGGATGACCTGTGGAGCGCTATTGATGCTACCAACCCTCTAGGCGGGAACTAACCCTAGCTTTGTCTTTATTTATATTAGTATCGCTAATATAATAGAAGTATTACTAACCTGAAGGAGTCTAAGTAATGACCGATTTAACAAACGAAGAGCCCACACTAACTGTTGGCGACACCACTTACCCTGTCTCTGAGCTTAGCGACGAGATAAAAGAGATGTTATCGCTACACGAACAAGCTAAACAAATGGCGGTTGCAGCGAAGCGGCAAGCAGTTATCCACGATCTTTCAGTACAAAAAATCGCTTCTATGATCGAAAAGGCTCTTACTGAAACTGACGAATGAGGCTTAAATGGCGTATTTCAAACGAGATACTTTCAGTGGTACAGCGCCTGGGGTTGCTCCCAGGCTACTTGCTGAGAAGTTTGGTCAGGTAGCGGAGAACGTAGACTTCGAGTCTGGTCGCTTAGTTGCGATTACCGAAGACTCCGATACCTATACGCTGCAGAGTGGTTCCCGCCGCTCAATCTATTACTACCGAGACACATCCTGGTTAGAGTGGTCGCAGGATGGGGTATCGGTTGTGCCTGGTCCTATACCAGGAGACACTACAGACCGATTGTATTTTACAGGCCAAGACTATCCACGAATGGGGACGGTCTATACGCTAGTGTCCGGTAGTAATGGCTACCCCGCAAATTCCTATCGCCTCGGCGTACCCGCACCAGGGAATGCCCCTGGGGTAACAATTGCAGGGACAGCAGACGATACCTTAACGCCGAATGATGTCAGTTACGTTTATACGTTCGTGACAGCTTTTGGGGAAGAAGGTCCACCCAGTTCGCCTAGCTCAATTATCCAATTGGATGATACGCAAACTACGACTCTTAGCTTACCTACATCGGATCAGCCGTCGGGTAACTATAATTTTGGTAGCGGCTCCCTGAAACGTATTTATCGATCTAACACAGGATCAACAAATACGCAGTTTCAATTTGCTGGGGAAGTTCCTTTTACTTCCACGACGTTTAATGACATACAAGACGCCGATACTCTAGGTGAAGTGCTTCCTAGCGCAACTTGGATTGGCCCTCCAGATGATAACGCTTCCTTGTATCCTGACGGCCCGCTTAAAGGGCTTATTTCCCTAGCACAAGGTACGATGGCTGGCTTCACCGGCAAGCGGTTTTGCTTGAGTGAACCCTTTCTTCCGCACGCCTGGCCAATTGGCTACAGGATTACGACTGAGGAAGATATTGTAGCGATCGCTTCAACGGCTAACGGTGTAGCTGCACTAACCGACGGGCAGCCCTACTTCATCACGGGCACCGAACCGTCGTCCATGACCGCGGTCCGTATAGATTTAGCGCAAGCTTGTGTGAACGTAAACAGCGTCGTAGATATGGGGGACTATGTTCTTTACGCAGGGCCAGACGGTTTATGTGGCGTGGAGTCCGCTTCGGGGTCCGTGGTCACCAAAGGGTTAATTTCTGTAAAACAGTGGAACACAGACTTTCACCCCACGACTATTAGAGCATTTAGACATGAGGGTACATACGTAGCCTTCCACTCTACTGGCGGATGGGTATACGACCCTAGAGCTGATGAGAGCGCCCTGTCCACTCTGACTATCTCAGCAGAGGTCCGTGGTGGGTATATGAATCCTAAAGACGGTGAGCTTTACATTATCGTCGGTAACAAGATTAAGAAGTACCGTGGCGGTAGCACAAGCAAAACTGCGACCTTCAAAAGCAAGAAGTATGTAACACCCGCTCCTGTCTCTATGGGTTGGGTCTCAGTGCACGCAAACGAATATCCAGCCACTGTAAAAGTCTATGGTGACGGCACCCTGCTTGCTCACTACACTCTGACTAAATCGGGGGCTACTTACACGCAAGCTACGACTGTACCTAGCGGCATTAGTAATACTACTTTGGCTGAACCAATCATGCGCATGCCTGCAGTAGTCGCTCAAGAGTGGGAAGTACAGGTTGAAGGCACAGATATTAATGAGTTTTGTTTAGCTCAGGCTATGGATGAGATCCGCCAATCATGAGCAAACCAACAAAAGTCCCAGGGTTTCCTAAAGTACCACCGAACGTCGATCCTCAGACTAGGCGCCTTATCGAAGCTGTTATGGAAGCGGTTGATATCCGACTGGGGCGAAGAGGTGACCCAGTTGATCGAGCTATAACACTCCGAGAACTTATTGATTCAGGTCTCGCCAAACGCTTAAAGTCAGCGCCGTTTGACCCAAATGCGGTAGGGAACATTGGCTTTGAGCCACCTTACGTGATTGGCTCTAATCCTATCGCCCCTACTGGCGTCAGAGTTGAGGGCGCTTTTTCACAGATCTTAATTTTTTGGGATGTTGCGCGGTACGTAGGACACTCTCAAACAGAGATTTGGTCACACACATCTGATGTTTTAGGTGATGCTACTTTGGCAGGCATTGCGACGGGGGTGACGTATGTTGACCCCATCGGATCAGGCCAGTCCAGGTATTATTGGCTTAGACATACTAATGTAAATGGTGAACCTGGTCCCTGGAACGCAAGCTCTGGCATCCTGGGTGAGACAGCGCCGGACGTAGAATTTCTTTTAGAAACTCTAGAGGACGCGGTCACCAGCTCACAGTTAGCTCAAGACTTAACAACACAGCTTCAAGGCTATGACGACGATATAGCTGATTTAATTACAACGTTCGGCACAACTGTAGCAGCGGCCACAAGTGCTGCGGCTGCTGCAGCAAGTGAAAGCGCGGCTATAGCAGCAGAAGCGTCAGCGTTAGGCGCGTCTGCATCTGCAGTATCGGCTCAGACAGCTGCGTTAGGTGCTGAGACTGGAGCTGTCGCAGCCCAAACCGCAGCGATAGGGGCTAAGAACGATGCTGTTGCAGCCAAAGTCGCCGCTTTACTCGCACAATCTAATGCTGAAACAGCTGAAAGTAATGCCGAGACAGCTGAGACTAATGCTGAAACCGCTCAGAGTGCAGCAGAGACCGCTCAGACGGCAGCATCGACATCTGCTACAGGCGCTGCTGGCTCAGCAGCCTCAGCTACGAACTCTCAGACAGCCGCGGCAAACTCAGCAACAGCGGCAGGTAACAGTGCCAGTGCAGCGGCAACCAGTGAAAGCAACGCATCAACGTTTGCTACTAATGCTGGGACAGGTGCTACCGCAAGTCAGAACTCTAGGTTGGCAGCAGAAACTGCGGAAGCAAACGCAGAGACTGCCGAAACGAATGCTGCAGCAAGTGCTACAAACGCTGCAGGGTCAGCATCAAGTGCATCATCATCTGCTACGACAGCAGCAAATAGCGCGACTGCTGCTGGCAACAGCGCGTCAGCCGCATCAACAAGCGCATCTGACGCGTCGACGTTTGCTACGAATGCAGGTACAGGCGCTACGGCAGCGGAGACTGCTCGGACAGCCGCAGAGACTGCCGAAGCAAACGCCGAAACGGCTGAGACGAACAGTGCTACTAGTGCGACGAATGCATCTGGATCAGCATCTAACGCGTCTAACTCTGCGACTGCTGCGGCTAACTCTGCTACAGCTTCTGGGAACTCAGCTACTGCTGCAGCTTCAAGCGCAACTGACGCCAATACATATGCTACTCAAGCGGGTACGGGAGCATCTGCTTCTCAAGCTGCTCAACTCGCTGCGGAGACAGCCGAGTCGAATGCTGAGACCGCAGAGACTAATGCCGTAGCCAGCGCCACAAGTGCGGCTGGATCGGCATCGACTGCCTCTTCATCTGCCACAACGGCAGCTAATTCGGCAACAGCGGCAGGAAACAGCGCAGGTGCAGCTGCCACTAGCGCAACAAATGCAGCCACATCCGCTACTGCAGCAGGCACATCCGCTACTGCCAGCCAGAACTCGAGGCTAGCAGCTGTTGCGGCACAAAGCGCAGCTGAAACAGCTGAGACCAATGCAGAAAGTGCAGAGACTAATGCAGCAAACTCTGCTAGTGCAGCCCTTACTAGCGCAAACGCAGCAAGCGCAAGTCAGACCGCTGCAGGACAAAGCGCAAGCGCAGCAAGTACAGATAGAATCGATGCCCAGACAGCTAGAAGTGGTGCGGAAACTGCAGAAACCAATGCGGCGTCTAGCGAGACAAATGCCTCGGGGTCAGCTTCGGCTGCCTCTACTAGCGCCACAAATGCCGCCAACTCTGCCACTGCAGCAGGCAACTCCGCTACTGCAGCAAACACAAGCGCCCAGACAGCGGCAACTCAAGCCACTGCTGCAGGTACATCGGCAAGCGCTGCATCTGCAAGTCAGACTGCTGCGAGTACCAGCGCGACTAACGCGGCGAACAGCGCTGGAGCTGCCTCTACCAGCGCCACCACTGCAGCAGCAAGCGAAACAGCTGCTGGGCAGTCGGCTTCTACTGCGACTACTCAAGCAAATACGGCGACCACTAGGGCTGGAGAAGCATCTACTTTTGCCTCGAACGCAGCCACCTCGGCTACCGCAGCAGATGGTTCGGCTACAGCGGCAGCGAGCACAGTAAACGGGCTGACAGCCAGATTAGACAATGCAGGCGGCACCGGCGTGACCGTTGAACAGCAGTTCACTGCAAATGCATCTGCACTAGGCACGCTTGAAGGACAATACACCGTTAAGGTTGATGCTAACGGGGCGGTTGCAGGTTTTGGTTTAGCCAACACAACTACAGCTTCCGGCAACAACACGAGCGAGTTTTATGTTAATGCTGACCGCTTTGCCATCATGCGTGGTGGTAGCGATACAACAGCAGCTGTTGCCCCGTTCATTGTTCAGACCACTGCTACTACGGTAAATGGTGTTAACGTTCCTGCTGGCGTCTATATGGATGCCGCTTTTATAAAAAATGCCTCTATTGTTGCGGCTCAGATTGGGTCGGTAAACGCCGATACTATAAACGCGGGGGCGATATCCGCAAATAGAATTTCTGGCGGAACGATTGATGCATCTCAGATCAATATTGAAGGTGTAACAGGTGGTATTGATCTAAAGTCGTCAGCGTCCGGTGCTCGAATGGAAATAAAAGCAGACTCTATAAAAGTGTATGACTCTAGCGGCGCAATACGGATCAAGCTGGGTAACTTGTAGTGACTGTTTTTACAGAAGATTTATCTATTACATCGTCAGGATTGCCCTACGGAGGTACAGCGACTGCCACTAGAAATTTGATGGTTGGCGACACCATAACAGCGAGCTTTGATCAGGAAGCTACTAGCGCACAACAGACCAATTACTTGGATAACGAAGACAATGACATCGTCTTTACCCTGGTCAACTGCACAATCTCCCCGACAAGTGTTAAGAACCGCGGCACGTTTACGATTACTCCAACGACTACGAATTCGAATTACTCGTGCAATGGGGTGCTTGTGTACTACCTCCCTGGCGGACACAATTATGGTGGCCCTTCCACGAACCACCAGCAGGCTGAGTTTACAATTAGTGGTACGTTTAGCGGCAGTTCCGGCACACCGAACATGGGCCTCCAAGTCTGGCACCCGAGCAACAGTACGCTGCCGCGGTTAGACACCAAAGATAAGCAGATCATGCACTACGCGTCGTACTCCGGCACCGTAACATCAGGTACAGCCATTACTATTTCTGTTGGGGGTGGCTACGACATTACTAATGGGGATTGGGGAATAGATGTAACACCCGTTGACTATGATCTCAGTGTCGTATCGACCTCAAATCAGTTTGTTGTTAGCAGCGCTGAAGATTCGATCCAGTGGCGCGTTAACGTATTTAAGTTGAATCAATCATGACATACGGTATTCGAGTAGAAAACGAGTCGGGCTTTACGCAAATCGACGACACTACACAGGGGTTCCAGGTGCTTGCTACTGGGACTGTGTCAGCGAGTAACGCGTACACCATTAATTATGTGACGATTCCGAGCAGCTATCCAGATGACATTCTCGTTGTAGCTAAACCTAACAACCCTAATACCAACACGGACTATAGGTTGTATGCTAGATACAGCGATACAACTAATAACAGCGGAGTCCGTACTCGTCGTTGCTTCATGAACTTCGCACGCGGATCAAGCGTCCTTGCTATGGAAGCCGCCGATTACGCCATCATTCAACGGTGCAGTGAGTTTGATGACAGTCTTATTAGTGGCCAGACCCCACCCAATTACGGCTTAAACATTTATCAGTCCAACGGCACTTTAAGTTTTACATCTGAGCACCCAACCTACCGCGTTCAAGCGGCAAGACACCACAATGTCACCGCGACTAGTTCTGGGGCAGGAACTTGGTACACAGGCGTCGACAGTACAGACCTTGAAGATATTTACGGCTTAGCTATGGGTTATGGGGCATATAAGTATGAAGTATTTGGACCAGCAGCAGATCGCGAGTACACGTCCACCTCTCGACTACTACGATGGGATTACCAAAATTCACGAATAGAAACCGTCGTCAGGACTGTTGGTGGTCAAGCGGGCTATACCAGCGGGACATACATAAGGGTTTGGGAAGGACATAGAACAGAGATGGTGGGGTATATTGTATGAATAAATTTGCACTGGTCGCAGAGAATGGAGAAGTGGTTTCAGTTGTCCACCCATCATACGACGGTATGTGGACCGAGGGTCAGCAGGTTGGAACAGAAACCGCACGTAGTTTTTCGTACGAAACTTCAGATACGACGGTTATAAACGAGTGGTATTGGCGTGATGCCTGGGTAAAAAACAAACCCACGCGGCCTGGTGATTATTACTATTGGGATAATTATCAGTGGAATCTGGACATAACAGAGCTTCAGGCCGAGATGCGATCACAACGCGACTTTAAACTAGGGCGCTCGGATTGGACACAAAGTCCCGATAGCCCTTTATCAGATTCTGACAAGGCCACTTGGGCAACTTACAGGCAAGCTTTACGAGATGTCCCAGCAAACAACCAAGATATAGATTCACTAGACGATGTGTCCTGGCCAACACCGCCAGGCTAAACAGGAGATAAGATATGCACGCAGGTAAAGGTAAGCAATGTATTTTGAACCAACAAGACAAGCCAAAGAAGAAGAAGGCTAAGAAGAAGGCGAAAAAGAACTATGGCTACTAAGCGCGACTACAAAGAAGAGTATAAGTATCACCAGACTGATGCTCAGAAGAAACGACGTGCTGCTCGTAACAAAGCGCGGCGTGATGCCTTGGCACAGGGGAAGGTAAAGAAAGGTGACAAAAAAGACGTACACCATAAGGATGGAAATCCTAATAACAACAGCAGCAAAAATGTTGCTGTGGTGAGCCGAAAGAAGAACCGCGGCGCGTACCGATTTGCATAACCTCCATGAATTTAATGCATTAGATTCATGACCTGACCCCCCGTATAATTGCGCCTCTTTCATATAGGGGGCACACCATGTTGTACGTAATAGCGTTCGTTCTTTTAGCACTAGGGGCGATAGCCAAACAGGACTTACTGTAGTGTGCCGGTGGCACACTCAAGATATAAGTAAATTAAATTAAGTAGTAGAAACAAGCACTTAGGGATTCTAGCATCTGTAGGATAAGTAGTAGTAAGTAGCACTTAACCTATTGAAATAGAACGGGAATTTGCAATCCGGCGCACAGAATCCCTCTCTCTCCGCCATACATGTAAGTCCTTGATGTGCCTAGATTTTTCAGTAAGATGAGAGTCTCAGGCACACGGACGGCACAATGGCAACAATAAGAAAGCGCGGTGGACTCTGGCACACTCAGATCCGCAAGAAAGGTTTCCCTCCCCAAACTAAAACATTCCACACGAAAGCAGCGGCTACAGCGTGGTCACGACGCGTAGAAATGAGCATGGACAACGGATCGTGGATCGATGCTCGTGAATCGCGGTCCGTGCTCATCGAGCACATAGTTGATGACCTGGTCTACTCGTATGAAAGGTTTGGGCTAGAAGTTGCTGGACCCAAGCTGGGGCAGCTAAATCAAATCAAAGAATACTTTCACGGTGTCTCGATACACGATCTGACTTTTGATGACGTGTTGGATTTTGCTGCATTTCGGCTAGAGACCATTGCTGCAAGCACACTACAGACTCAAATGTATTATCTGAAGCAAGCCGTCACAAACAGCAGAATAAAAACCGAGCAGCCTGTAGTAGATATGGCGATTGATGAGCTCAAGAAAAAGAAGTTGATTATGGGTAGCGTCAGAAGAGACAGGCGATTGGAACCAGGCGAGTACGAAACTTTGATGAAAGCTGCAGAAGGACACTGGATTAGTGCTGCGATAGATCTAGCAGTGGAATCTGGCATGCGTCAAGGTGAGATTCATGCATTGAAGTGGTCGGACATAGATGAAAACAAGGGCGTCATCCACTTAATGCGGAAAGATAAAGGCGCTGAAGGGGGTAAATCTAAGTGCGATATACCTCTACTTCAAGGCGTGAGAGAGGCGTTGCTACGCTCGTCAAACGTACTTGGGCAAGGGCCAAACCTTATTAGCGTAAAGCGAGCAGCATCAATTTCAGACAAGTTCGCCAGGATGACGGCGAAACTAGGAATAGACGACTTGAGGTTCCACGACTTACGTCACGAAGCAATTAGCCGAATGTTTGAACGCGGTATGAGAGTTGAGCAAGTGCGGGTCGTGTCAGGACACCGCACTTTAGACCAGCTTTCTAGGTACGTGAACCTTCGCGCTGAAGATCTAGCTGGGATGTAAAGTAGTTAGCGACTTCAGGTGTAGGGAAAAGATATTTTTTCCCGTGTTTTACGTGGGGGATGTTTAAACCGTCTCTATAAATTTGTTGATACAATGACTCTCTTTTGATTTTAAGTAAGTCAGCAAGATCGGCTAAATCCATAAACGGGCCGTACTGGTTAATCAGAACCTCTAGCATCTTTTTGACTTCCTGTGTCATGGGTGATGTATGTAAGGGAAAAGTTACAATTACTTAAAGAGATAGAATTCTATTAAAGTAATAATAATACTTCAAGTAATATTAGTAATACTATTGCTTATCTCTGTCTCTAACACTGCATATTTTTTAGACATTTTGTTTGCAGGCGGCAAACTATCTTCTCGATAAATTCGCGCGCTTTTTTCTCCTTTAAGCTGAACAAGAAAAGCTTTTGCTTTTGGAAAGTCTTTAACTGGGCAAACTTTTGTAAACCACTCAGCGTCAACATAGTCTTTGAAGTGTGTCGAGTCGTTAACATAATCGTCTAGGTACACAAATGCAGCGGGATGGGTTTTTACCCAGAAAGCAGAAGCTGGATTTGTGTCGTAAATTTTGATGTCGACGACTTTTGTTAAATCTTGTACGTCGTACTTTACTATTCGTGTTCGAACATGTGGTAGCCATTCAGTGATGTCTGGGTCTATTTCTAAGGGGTCTACCCCGAGAAAATTAGCAAACTTAATCACGGCTGGTGCTCGTAGATCAGTAATGTTGTTTAAGTAATGCGAGATTGCGCCTTGCGACCATCCTAGTTCTTTGGCCGCTTTAACTTGAGTAAACTGCATTTCTACTTTTTTTATTTCCCAAATTTTACGTAGGTTTTTTACCGCCAGAGGGAGTTCCTTTTTCATCTGCTCGTCCTGAGTGCGTTACTGAATATATCCAATCTGCGACTTCTTGCCGCGATATACTTTCTTCTATATAGTTCATTTTACTAATATTAGCTGAAAAGTCACTAGGTATTATTAGTGCCGTATTTTCTACACCAATAATTAGGGCGGCAGTAGCTGGGCCACTGACGCGGTTTAACCATTGAAGCTGTAATTCAGATAGCGAGTGACGTATTAAAGTGTCGTCTCGTTTAGGTAGGGACTTGACGTATTTGTATTCCACAAATAACAGCCCTGCAGGGCCAATGTAACAAGCGTCAGGTACGCCCCCTGCAAACTTATCGTGTATTTTCCACGCGTATACGTCAGGAGAAAGGAACCTATGTATGCTTCGGATGAAGCTGTGCTCGTTCATAAATAAGGAGCCCGTTTCGGTCTACGGTGGGCCAAACCGGTACTATAGGACGACCCAATCTCGCCCTTGACCTATCTAGTTAGCTGTACTGTTCGTACAGCGACTCAGCTACCTTGTAGTCTTCTTCCTGAGCCCAGCCAACAAACGAGACTTCGCAATTCATAAATGCTTTGCCCATCTTGTTTTCGGTAGGTACGCCAGAAACTTTCCAAAGACCTGCGAAACGGTCGCCGCCTTTCATACCGATCTGAGAGTTCCATGCTTTGGATACACGCAGCTTGGAGCTAGCGAAATCCATAATCGCTGGTGAACGCTCGAGCTCACCTGTCTCAGGATCTTTGATAAGAAGGACGTGAGCATGAGTCTCGTTGATGTCCCATTCGGAAGGCTTGTCTTGCTGATTGACGTAGGCTTCTGCGTCAGCCATTGAGCTGAATGCACCACCGTAACCGCCGCCTGCGTCTAGTTGACGCCATACAACGTACTCAAGCTTGAAGGTGAGTGAGATGCAGTACAAATCATTACCGTAGTTATGATTGTTCAGCGTGTTGACCAGGTGACCTGGCTCACAGCCTTCAACATAAGCCGCGTGGTGCTTGTCGACTTCGTTAGACATTTTCTGCAGGAGTTTGACACGAGGAATCGTGACGTTCTGACCTACGTTTTCGTTGCCTCGACCGGAACCTTGGACAGCTTTGAGGTGCGCTGGCAAAGTGTCAGTGGATGCTACGAGGCTGGTTGCTACTGCTACTGCTGATTTAGGCATAATATATATTCTCTTCGTGATTCATGATTCATGTTTAGGTTTAAAGGGATCGAAAGTTAATGCGTCGAATTTCACGGGGCTGCAGACCAGGGACTTCTTCGCCAAGCTTTAGAAGTTCTTTGTATGCAGTCGACGATACCCGTCTTTGCAAGAGGCTGTAGTCTTTAGTGCTGTTGATGTGCTCATAAAGAGCGTCCCAGTCAGTCACGTCAGGTACAGTATCTTGGTTAATGGACACGCTGGCTTTGTCATTAGCGGTACGTGACAAACCCTGCTCGTCCAATTGGTTCAAGAGCTGCCAATCAAGCTCTTCTTTAGATTTGTTCAACACCTTGAGTTGGGCGTTGAGGTCAGCAATGTCATCTTTGACAGTTGCTCTGAGTTCAATAAGTTCATTTATAGTCATAGTAGTTTTCTCTTGGTGGGTTTAGGCTGCTTGCTTTAGTTTGTTTAGTATTCCGAGTAACTGGTCCATACGATCGACCTTGCCTTGCAACTTCTCATACACCTCTGGTTCCCAGGTGTTGCGTGCGGCGATCTGTATGACCTCAGTCTTTTCAGTCTGACCAGCTCGATAGATGCGACGGTTGAACTGCTGATAATGTTCTGCGTTGTATGTAGGCGACGCCCATATAACGGTCTTTGCTTTGGTCATGGTCAAGCCGTGACCTGCTGACTGTGGGTGACAGAACACAACCTGTAGCTGCCCTGCTTGTAGCCGGTCAACAATCTCTTTGCGTTTGTGTGCTGCTGTACTGCCATCAATCGTTGCGTGCTTGATACCCATCTTGTCTGCTAGCTCAACCATGTATCGCTGCTCGTGTTTCCAGTTGAATGCAACAAGTGACTGCGCACGTTCCGCAACGAGCTGCATGACGATGTCATACCGTTCTTTGTGAATGCGTTGTGTGTCACCGTTCTCGTCATAGACAGCGCCGGTACACAACTGAAGTAGCTTCTTGATCTTACTGCCAGCGTGCACAGCGTTGATGGTTGCTTCTCCGGTGT
>Ga0222717_10001302_pt1 | contig 20578 bp, 24 predicted proteins | sample C33_18DmetaG_FD_165053 | JGI IMG/M metagenome (GOLD analysis project Ga0222717, IMG submission 165053) | Estuarine water microbial communities from San Francisco Bay, California, United States - C33_18D | ecosystem: Environmental > Aquatic > Marine > Unclassified | place: USA: California...
GCGTTACAAGGGCCAAGGCTGGGGAATGCTGCAGGTGCTCCAAGGGATGCAAGGACGCCCCACCGACCAAGCGGCGACCAGGGAATATGCCGCCTCCGCGAAACGGGTCCTCGGCCGGAGAATTGCCAATGCCCCGAAGAAAGAAAGCCAATGGCGAGCCGGCTGGTTCAAGCGATGCGATAGCTACGCCCAACCGTGGTAAAGCTCCACAAGCGATTGGCATGGCTCGCCGGTGCTATGTTTGGGCCGCTCATTTTCGGCATAGGCTTGAGACTATGGGCAGGTTCGTCGCAGATTATTGCCCCAGGCTCCTTACTGATTGGCGACTATCAGCAGAAAGCACTCGCTGAGCCAGCTTTAATCATCCAACGCCATGTCACCTTCGACGGAACGGTTCCCTATCTTGCTGTGACTCCTAACGGATATATTCCTATTAAAGGCGGAAATTCTATTTACAACCAATTGATAGAGAACGATATTCTATTTTGAAATATGGGCATGCTCTGAATACGCTGATCCTTATCCAGGGGCGAAATGGGAGGAAGGAAAGCCTCCTCCGGGTGGCGGAGCAGTTCACAGCAATTGGGTTCCGATGCCTTATTCCAGACCTTCCAGCGCATGGTGAAAGCCCCATTGCGCACGTCGCTCATGGCGCCTCATCCATGGAGAAGGCTCTGCCAAGCAAAATGATCACCAACGCTCGCCAGACTCTCGGCTGGCCTTCAGCGGATGCGCCCATAGGGCTATGGGGCATGTCAATGGGAGGTGCGATGGCCACAGCCGCCGCAGCCGCCACCTAGGCGTAATGGAAAGCCCTTATGGTCGTGTGCAGCCTTGACGTTCTCAGCGATAAGCTCAACACGCTGGCAGGCCCATTGGCACCGACTGTCCAACATGCCCTTCAGCCGCTCGGACACCACCGATCAGGTCTCTCCATTCAATCGGTGAAGCCCAACGACTGGGCTGCCTCGGTTCCAACTCAGCTTCGGGCCTTCGTGGCCTACGGAGATGCGGACTCACTGATCAACCACGCTCGTGGCCAGAGCCTCTTCCACGCCTTTCCAAGGTGAGGACAAACAGTGGCTCACCGTCACCGGCGCGGCCCACCACAACATCCTCATCACCGATCAGCCCATCTACGCTTCCATGGAAGCCTGGCTTCCTCAGCGCATGCGACCGTAATCAGTACTTTGTCTGGTAGTCGGGGTCCTCTAAACCATTTTCTCTCAAGTAGGCGACGGCTTTCTGGTGAGCCAATCCCTGGCGCTCGGCCAACACCTGACGCCCATTTCCGAGCAACGGAAAGACAGAGAAAAAGTGGGGGCCGTACTCGCCATAACCAGGATCGGACGACGGGGCGGCATCCAAGCCGATCCCCGCCGCGATCTTGTTAAGAGAGAGACCGATCTCACGGATAATCATTGGATCCTTCACGGAACCACGCGCCACGGCGAGGAACTCGAAATCGGCGTAGTCTCTTGATTCCCCAAGTGCCCAGATCAGCACCCGCTGCCGGGCACCCGTCGTTCCCAAAATCTCCTGCACATAGGCATCCATGATGGCTGTGTCCCCTAGCCCACCGTTGACCACAACCGCCTTGGCGACATCCCCCAGGCTCCCTCTTGAGTAGACCTCTGTCGACCAAAGCTGTGGCGAAACTTCAGGAAATACGAAATCGGGCACCTCCTTGAGTTCCCTCAACAGCCACTCACCAGACTCTTTCGTGGGTATCCTACCGAGAACATCAACAAGCTTACGATAACTCGCTGTCACCGTGCCCTCCGCGTCCAAATCAATCTCCCCAGCCATCTCCAACGCCACGTCTCCCAGATACGGGTAGAGCCACCGTGGAAAAAGCTGAATTACCGTCGCCCGCTGACCTGGTTTCTTAATGGAGCGCACGACACGTTTGATCTTCTCAACCACCTCGGAATTGAAAGTCTCGCCCTCCAGCATCTGGCCTTCCAAACGGGCAATCAACGCCTCGGCCTCCAGCCTTTTCCCGCGAACAGCGCTACTCTCCCTTCGCGTTCGGTTTCCAATAAGTTGAGAACCACTGGCCAAGGAAACACTGCTTCGCCGCTCGAGCGAACCAGGAGCTTCTTTCTTGAGCATGATCACCGCTACCGCCGCGATTAAGGCAAACATCATTCCAACAACGCACCAGCCTCTGAGACCAAGAATGCGCCGATCGCTCTTCTTCAAATCAACCATTACTGGACCAATTCACCATCACGATCACCAGACGTCCATCCTAGAGATGGCATTCGAGAATTCTAGAGCCTACCGAATGATTTCAGAATCAAACAGACCTTGCCAATCGTCGCACACTAGCGTCCGCTTGGCCTTGTAAGTGACATGGGAGGCCAGCCAGCTCAACTAGCACTCTTCGATGAAGAGCCTCTCCTAGAGAAGGCCGACATCGATCGCAACTCGCCACAGCGCGATCGCCCTCCCGTGTTCTGGATCGAAGAAGTCCGCATTCTTCGCACTTGGTCGGCTTATCCTCGGCAGCAACTTCGTCAGATTCATCTCCGACGCGGGATGAATATCATTTGGGCACCTCCTCTCGCGGAAGACGACCTTGAGGTCACTTTCAGCGGTCACGCTGCGGGAAAGACCAGCTTCTGTCGACTCTTAAGGTATGCGTTAGGGGAACCGCGTTGTGGTAGCAAGTTTCTCCGCGAGCGACTCCTCGCTCGTCTCCCTCGCGGCTGGGTCGTCGCTCGCATCTGGGTGGACGGGAAACCCTGGATCGTCGGACGCCCATTCAGCAGCCGTCGCCGCTCCATCTGTGTACAGTCTGAGGACATCGATACCTGGCTCAAAACCAAGCCTGCCGATGCCAGCGACTACGAAATCTTTCGCGTGACGGTGCACCAAGCCGTGGTGGAACAGCTTCCCGTCAAGAGTTACGGCGATTCAGGCCAATCCATTCGTTTCATCCACCTCCTCGCTTGGCTGGCGCGCGATCAAGAGTGCCGTCTCGATGGCCTCCTTGCATGGCGACACAAGGACAGTCAAAGCGGTAGTCCACCACTCAGTGCCGATGACCGCAGTTTCCTCGTCAGATCCGTCGTCGGCTTAATGGACAAGGAACTCCGTCAGGAAATGGAATACCGCGTCTCCATGGAAGCCGACCTCAGGCGTCTTCCTTCTGAGATTGTCTTTAGACAACGCACAGTCGAGGAAGCCATTAAGGAGCTAAAGCCTTACATTGATGACACCCACGACAGCATCACTGATCCTCTCTTCTCGGTAGCGATCGAGAACCAGCTCCGAGCAGAAAAGAAACGTGAACTCGACGCTCTCCACCCCAAGGGTGTTCTCACGATCGACGAGCAAAAACTCGCGCTCGACAGAGCGTTAGAGTCTCTCGGTGCCGCCAAGTATGCCCTCACGCTTTGGGAATCAGAGCCATGTGGAGTCGCGCCAGACCTCGCCCATGCTCACTGCCCGTTTCACGTCGAAGCCCCCGAACCGATTTCCCGCAAAGGGGTGCTCGTAACTCAAAACCGCAAACGCGATGCTAAGCACGCCTTGGAAACGGCCGCCAAGCGTGTTGCCGAGCTTCAGGAAACCTATGCGGATGCCCTGCACAAAGATGAAGTGCAGCGACGCGAGCACGAGCAGATCCGCAGCCACTACAGGCTAGTTCACGAACACCTCGAACGCGCCATCTCCGCGCAGACCACACTTGATGCCCTCATCGAAATGCGTGACAACCTCACGAACGAAATCTCGGCATCTCAAGAACGCCAAGAGGCTCTCCAGCATCGTTGGGATCGCGAAGCCTCTCGCTTTGCCTCGCTCTACCGCCGCACCATGAAGCGCATGCTCGGTCGGGGCACCGATGCGGAGTGCCGCTTCACCCGTGAAAGAATTCTGCTCAAGGCCACCTACAACGGTGATCTCAACAGTGCCGCCATCAATACCCTGACTACCCTTGGATTCGATCTCGCGGTCCTCCAAGCCTCCGTAGCTGGCCAGGGCCATCATCCACGTTTCCTCATTCATGATAGTCCGCGCGAGGCTGACATGGATGCCAACCTTTACCGCCGGGTCTTTACTCACATGCAAACGTTAGAGCCTGAAGATGGTGAAGCCAATTTCCAATACATCATTTCGACCACGGAGGCACCGCCCAAGGACTTCTGCCAAGAGCCCTGGCTCTGTCTGCTGCTCGACGCTTCGAAAGGCAAAGAACGTCTCTTCCGCATGGATCTGTAAGATGCATCTCGATCACATTTAAGTGGTCGACCCGATTGGCGGCCGAACAGAGTTCATAAAGGAAGGCGATGGTTTTAGCAAGACACCATGATTCGCACACCCTCCGATGCTGACAGCGGCACCATCCTGGAATTCCTCGACGTCGCGTTCGCTCCCAGCCAAAACGAATCCACGCTGCGTTCATCGATCATGAACCTCGAACGCCCACATTGGGAATGGCTCGCAGAACATGACGACAGAATCGTGGGCCACATTCTCTACACCCTAGCCAACGATGACAGCGGCACCTCCATAGGCTATCACTTGGCACCCGTTGCCATTCATCCCGACTACCAGAAACGGGGCCTTGGCACCCAGCTCATCAGAGAGACGCTTACCAGCGAAGCTCTCGCATCAGAAAGCATCTTTGTACTGGGCGACCCTCAATTTTATGAGCGGTTCAGATTCGTAAAGACGACTTCTGCTCAATGCCCCTTCGACAAGAATAAACAGCACTTCCGAGCCCTGCGCTGGCATCACCGCGAACGTCCGTTCAACATCGGCTACGAGGCCGCATTTAGTTGATGAAGCAAAGCTGACGCCTGCGGCCTAAATCCGCAGAAACAACTTCCGCTTAAACATCCAGAAGAGAATGAGCCAGAAAACGGCAAGCACAGCGATCCCCTCCACCAACGGCGCGTATCTTGCACCCGCAAATTCAAAGATGTTCTGTCCAAAGTGGGTCTTAAAGTTGGTCACCGTGAAGTGATGAATGAGGTGAGCGATGCAATAGGCAGCGATTGAATTCATGCCGATGACGATCAGCGGAAAAGCCCATTTCTGACACTGTCGCCAATCGATGATCGCATAAAACCCGGCGAGGAGAAGGAAACACCACCCGCCACTGAAGAGAACCCAGCTAGGAGTCCAGATTCGCTTTACTATGGGGCAAAGACCAAGCGAATGGAGCAGTTGACCCAGCACTAATCCCAACACACCCGCAATAAGGAATCGCTTAATCCTCGCCATTGGGGCGAGATCCGCTTTGATCCAGTTTCCGGCCAACAGTCCCAGGATCATCGTGCCCAAGGTAGGGATGAAACTCAACGTTAGGTAGCCGCCACCGTTAACCACGTAAGCTTCGGAACGCGGAAAGAGATTGAGGAACCAGCGGTCGAACGTGCTGCCAAGGTTCAGGTGCTTGTTCCAATGGGCAGCGAAACCTTGCGCATGATGCTGCCAATCCGCTGACGCACCAATCGCGGTATAGTCGAACCCCTCGCCCGGCAAGGGGTGCAATGCCCAAGCAAGCCAGTAGCCCACCAGAATCACGCCCAGCGCGATGAGCTGATTGCGTACCGACTGGAAACCCAAGAGAAAGAGAAACGGATACCCAAGGCCAATCTGGGAGAGGGTGTCTTCAAACGTCCAGTTGGTCTGATCTGCGTGCACCGAACGTAGAAAGACGCCTAACAGAACCAAGAGAAGCGCTCGCCAGAGCGCATGACCTAACATGACGCCTCGCGATTGACCTCTCGCCACACGGCTGGCAATCGAGAATGGCAAGGCCACCCCCACGAGAAACGAGAAGGATGGCTGGATAAGATCGTGCAACGAACAGCCTACCCAACTGACGTGAGATTGCTGGTAGGCGAGAAACTCCCAGAAACCACTGTCCGGAAAGGCTTCAGCAACCCGCCCCAAACGGATGACCTCGGCCATCATGAGTAACATGACAAAGCCTCGGAAGGCATCGATGGAAGCGACTCGCTGACTCGGGCTCATGCAAGACCTTGTCGAATCTAGGTCGCTGGGGTCGAGAACGAATGGTTTACACGAGCGGAAGCGTCGGCAAAGGTCCGGGCTGGCTATGGCACTAGAGAAGACGACAAAGGAGAATCCCGAGCCCGCGCGACATCTTGTCGCAATCGTGGGTCGCCCAAATGTGGGCAAATCAGCGATCTTCAATCGTCTCGCAGGTCGGAGCATCGCCATTGTTCATGATCAACCTGGCGTCACCCGCGACCGCATCACGGCCCCAGCCCGTAGCTCTGGTCAGCACCCGTTCTCCATCATCGATACCGGCGGCATCGGCGCAGTCCTCGATGACGGGTTCACCGAGCAGGTTGCCGCCGAGGTGGATATCGCCATGGAAACCGCCGACCTCATCCTCTTCGTGGTCGACGGCGCTTCCGGGATCAATTCCGTCGACGAAACATTAGCCCGTCAGCTTCGTCAGACAAACCTTCCCGTCATCTTGTTAGTCAACAAGATTGACCATGACAATCACGCTAGCAAGGAACTCGACTTTGCGTCCCTCGGGTTCAGCGAATTTCAAACCACGAGTGCCGCGCACGGGCGCGGATTCGATGAGCTTCTCGGTCGCCTTGACGAGCAACTCGGCAAACTCCCTCCACCCACTTATCAGATCGCCATTCCAACGAAGGAGCCTATCAAGGTCGCCATTGTTGGACGACCCAACGTCGGCAAGAGCTCCCTCATTAACGCGATCCTGGGCGAGCAGCGCACCATCGTGAGCGACGTCGCAGGTACCACCCGTGATTCGGTCGACATTCCCTACGAACTCGGAGGTAAGAATTACAACCTGATCGATACCGCAGGCATCCGACGCCGAACCAAGATCGACAACTCGGTCGAAGTCTTCAGCGTGATGCGTTCGGAACGTAGCATTCGTCGTGCTGATATCTGTGCCCTCATCGTCGATGGGGCCGCTGGCATCACCGCTCAAGATCGTCGCATTGCCAGGATCATTCTCGATGAAGGCAAGCCCTGCGTCATCCTTGCCAACAAATACGACCTCTATCACCCGGATGGAAGTCGACAAGAGCGTCTTGAAGAACTTACTGAGGATATCCGCCGCGAACTCTTCTTTCTCCACTACGCCCCCCTCGTCGCCACGTCTGCTCTGAAGGGCCAACACGTAAAGCGGCTCTTCCATGTGATCCAGCAGGTACAAGAGGCCGCCGCTCGACCCGTTGGCACCGGTGAATTGAATCGCTTGTTAGATCAAGCCATGGCGAAGAATCCCCCGCCTTTGCGAAAGCAGAAGCGTCTCAACATTCTCTACGCCAGCGCCCTTAAATCCGACTACGACGGGCCGATTCCGGTCCCCCACTACGTCCTCTTCATCAACAAGAAGAACCTGATCTCGGACGACTACCAACGCTACCTCGAGAACCATATCCGCAAAGAGAAGCCTTTCATTGGATTACCAATCAAGATGCAACTGCGCGATCGGCCACCAAAGAAACGAGAAGGCACTCCCAAGAAGAAACAGATTCGCGGTGTGAAACGCCCGAAGCCTAAGCGGCAGTAGGACACGGCCCATCCAGGGAGAGCAGCTAAGACAACTTTATTGAAGAAAGTTGTCGGGTTGTCGGATCGACCCGGGGGGGGCGTGTCGAATGACCACTACCGCCATGGACTTTCCTAACCAACTGCTTCTCGCCGATTATGTGGAAGATCAGAGCGAGGAAGCCTTTCGACAAGTGGTCGAAAACCATCTCAGCATGGTTTACCACACGGCGCTTCGCCGCACTGGAAAGCGTCTCACTTTAAGGGTATGTTAGTCAAGAAGTCTTTACTATCCTGGCGAAGAAAGCACCGCGCTTGCATTTGCGTTCTGGACTAGGCGGTTGGCTACATCAGACTACCCTATTCGAAGCATCAAAAGCCGACGAGCCGCCAAGATGAAAGAACTCGCTTCTCAGTCATCGGCACCCAATGAGACAAGGACTTGGAATGAGGCCCAGCCCGTTCTAGATGAAGCCGTCGAAAGCCTTCCTAACAACGACCGTAAAACAATCATTCTTCGCTTCTTCGAAGAGCAGAGTTTCCGAGCAATCGGCGAGGCGCTTGGCAAGAGCGAGGACACCAGCCAGAAACAGGTTTCCCGCGCTCTCGATAAGCTTGGCCTCGTTCTGAGCCGTCAAGGTTTCGCGGCCTCAACAGTCCCTTTGGGAACCTTGTCGTCCTCGGAGGCAACCAAAGCCGCACCTATAGCTCTACAACATTGGGTAGCCCAAACTAACCTGGCAGTAGTTCCACACCTCACCACAACGACGCTCATCTCCAACACACTTATCACCATGAGTTAAGCCAAAACAAAGACCGCTCTCCTCGTTACGGCAATGGCTGCTGTCCCCATGGGACTTCAGTGGAACAAGATTTAATCGCTCAAAGAGCAAATCCAGTCCGCACCTCGGCCAGCAGCATATGCAGCTCAATCAGCTCAGGTGGAACAATTCTCTACCAAGCTGGAGATTGCTGATTCAGCGCTAACGAAACTCAGGAAAGAGACTACAAATCTCCTTGCAAAAGCGTCCGCATCCTCCGGTGAGACGGCCTCGCCCATGACGAACATAGCAGACATGTTTAGCATTCCCGCCATGCAGGGTGACATTCGCCAACAGATCCGAGGTCAAGTCATGTCCATATTTAGCGATCTGCTAGAATCCTTCGACCTCACGCGCCCAGAAATCAAGGATCTTGAAACCATACTCACTGATAAGCACATGCTCGCTACCACTAAAGTTATGAAGATCATGGATAAGCCGCTTTTACTAACATAACATTAAAGCTAACATAATGTATAAGGAGGAAATGAAAGGCTTCGACACAGTGACTCGGGATACCTATGGCGACGACATTGCGGCCAAAGTGAAGCTCTACGAGGAATCGACAAGCGAACGCCAAGAACGCACCGCGTTTAAAACCAACCTAACCAGTATGGGCTTAGAAATTCCGTTCGAGACCGAGGAACAACTCATGGCGATAATGTATGAAGAGCGCAAGGCCTTCGGTTTTGCCCACAACTTCAACAACACCACCGATCCAACCGTTCTCGGAAATCTGAACGACGATACCTCGGCCACGATAGAACCCGAATACGTCCAGCTACACGAGCGCTTCGAAACACGAGCCGGTGAACTCCTTGAGGGCGAGACTCTTGACGTCTTCCAAGCCAATCAGGTCAGCTTCCGCGATCTCATGGTCAATTCGATGAGGATCAGCCAGCAAATGATGGGCGGAGGGAAGCAAGAGTAGGTAATATTAAAAATTCTATTTTCTACAGATATTACTCTTGATATGGTTGATATTCAGGAGTTGAAGCCGACTATGAAACCTCCATTCGGCCTCATGTACGCACCATGACAACTCGCCTCTCGCTCATCATCCCCCTTCTTGCCCTTGGACTCTCCGCCCAATTGGCCCACGGCGCTCAGGTGCTTTGGGGTAGTGCCCGCCTGGCCTTTAACTACGTCAGCACTGGGGAACCCAATGCCCTGGGATCAGATTTCACGTTTCAGCTAGGATCGTTTGATCCAGATTTTACACCGACGGCGGACAATATCAGTTCATGGCTCGCTCACTGGACTCCCGCCCAGAGTGTCGACTATAACGCAAACACACGTTTCTTCACAGGCTCGTATTCCCTTCAGACGACGGCAGCTCCATTCACCTCAGCAAACCGAGCTTACATCTTTGGATTCAATCGCTGGGCGACAAGCGAAGGTAACTCAAGCGCAGAGTGGATCCTGGCAACCGACCCCAACTGGCGCTGGCCTGCGGCTGTTGGCGGCATCGCACCACCCGTGCAGTGGTCCATGTCAAACGCAGAAACAGTGGTCCTTGGCACTGTCAATGCCCCCAACTCCTCTGCCCATATGCAAACAGCCAAGGTTAACACGCCACTTGAGTTTCTCAATCTAGAGTTATGGGCAAAGCGCTATGCAATCGGCACTGACGAGGCCTCACTTGCAGCAGACTTCGATGGCGACGGCCTATCGAACTTCGAGGAGTTCGAACAAGCAACGCACCCGCTCAAACCTAATGAAACGAGCACGCCAATCGAAACGCGCGCTCCAATCATCGAATTCGTTTCGGATAGCAGCGAGCTTTTCACGGAGCTCGGCTTGTTCAAGCTAGGCCTACCGGACGGTGCTGCTCTGTTACCTGAAGTCTCCTCAGATCTCATTACCTGGCGACCTGCTACAGACGAGTTCGACGTCACCGATGACTCTATCCTCATCTACCGCGTTCGTTCTAAAAATCCGGCGGTAACGGGTGAAGCCCGATACTACCGCATCGCAGTAGAGCTCCCCTGAGGGGGGCCTCATCAGCCAGCGCTACTACCAATGAATGGTAGCCGTGCCTAGGGGCACTCGTTATACTTAAGGATGGTCCGGCAAACTGCCTTCATTCTCACCCTGCTCCTAGCGTGTAATCAGGCTCCGGGTGGTCCAGAACCAAACGCCAAAGCAGCCAAAGTTCACCGGGTTCTCGTCAAACGCCCCTCCCCTGGCTACCTCTTCGATCGGTTCACTGATGCCTGGCTGGACACCGATTCCTACGAGCATCTCGAATCCTTTCTTCAGGCGCGTTCTTCCGATCCAGGGACCTCTGCAGACCGACTTCTTCTAGCATACTTCTATAGCAAACAACGGGAGAACCTCGATGCTCTGGAACAGTTTCAACTCGCATTGGCCCTAGACCCTGGAAATGCCGAAGCCTGGTTGGAAAAAGCCAAGTTGGAATCCCGCAGCTTCGAGTTCTCCCAGGCCTTAAACGACCTTGCCGAGGCTTCCAAAGCCAATCCGAAAGAGGATCTCCGCATCAAGATTGCGAAACTGCAAGGCCAACTTCATCTTAGACTCGATCAACCTCAAGAAGCGCTAAAAGCGTGGCAACAGCTTCTCAAAGACCATCCAGAAGATGACGATTTGTGGGAAGATCTCATTGATGTCCAAGCAAACGAAGGCCTCTACCAAGAAGCGATTCAAACGACGAATACGCTAATTGCCCGCACACAGGATCCCTACCAACAAGCCATTCGCAGGCTTCAATTAGGCGGTCTATATCAACGCGCAGAGCAGCGAGAGCAGGCCTTGGAGACCTTTAACAAGACTCTTGAGCAGACCGGCGCAGACAGTTGGTTAGAGAAAGAAATCCTCGCCCAGATCGAGCGCGTGTTTCGCCGAGCCGAAGACATCACAAGTCTTGCCACCCATCTCCAGAAACTCATCGCAGCTCACCCTCGAAGACTCGCACTACACCTACGCCACGCGGATTTGCTAGTTGAGACCGGCGCCAAGGAAGAAGCCACCGCAGCCTTCGAAGAGATCCTGCGACGCACGCCCGGTGAACGACGCTTTCGTGAGGCCTATGTCGATATGCTAGAAGAGTTAAAAACGTTGCTCAGGCGATCAAACAACAGAACGTCCTCATTGAATCTAATCCGGAAGATGCCGAACTCCTCATGCGTCTCGCTGAACTCCATCACTCGTCAGGCAACCTTCCAAAGGCCCAGAACGCCCTCGATGCTTACCTTGAACGATCTGAAAAGAGTGAGTACGCCTATCTCCGTGTCGCCCGTTTACTTGAACGCTACCTCATGCCATAGGAAGCTGAGGCCACCTACAACGTCCTAACTACATCATATCCTGAGAGCCAGGCCGCTTGGGAAGCCCACGGTGCGTTCCTGCACAGGAATGACCAAATACCTCGCGCCCTCAAGATCTGGACCACCATGGCTGAGGGAGCTGATCGCTCCGAGCTCGTGCGAATCGCTCGGCTACTCTTCTCACGTCAGCAATCTCAAGCAGCCTTCAATCTGCTCCAGGCACGTCTCGAAGACTTTGCGCGGGATCCGATCTTTCTAAACGAGCTGTACCAGCAGGCCATTCGGCTAGAACGCCACACCGAGGGCATCCCCTGGGCACGCAAACGTCTCTTACAATCTTCCAATACATTCGAACTTGAGACGGCCATCAAGCAATTCGTCCGCATGGCCCACGGTGCCAACCAACTGCCAACGGTCGTCGCAGAGTTGCAGGCGACGGACAATCGATCACTTAATGAGAGCTGCCACTTGGCCAGTCGGTTCCCATCCATTCCCATTCCTTCAGGGCACCCCCGTCAACTACAATCGCGACCTCGAAGCCAGCCTCCCAGAATTCCTGGCCGAAGTTGACGACCTCGATACTCGATTCTTCCTGGAACTTCTCTTCAAGAGTCAGGCCGACAATAAGGAGGAAGGCGCCACGCCAGAAAAGGAACGAACCGTGCGCCTACATGAGTTCCTACCACAACTCGCCGAGCACTTGATCACCCAGCACCGCCATCTCAGGCGGTGCCTCACACTCACTCAACAGGAACCGCTCAGGTTCAGAGCCGAGTTGACACCAATGATTGATCGTGCCGTCAAAATCTCGATATCACCTCAGTGCTTCAAATCAAAGACAGCTCCCTCAAGCGTCAATGGATTGACCTCATCGGTCTTCGGATCGCCCACCACGCCGCTCTAGGAAATCCGGCTCCGTTTACGAACGCGATCAGTCTCCTAAAACCTCTACAACTGAAAGATCCCTATCAGAAACGCTAAACTCACGACAAATTGGGCGCGACCTTTGTCCAGGGGGCAACACATTTTAGCAAGCATGCCGAAGACCAGTCTACGCGAACAGCGCTCCTTCCAGCTTACCGGAGTCTCGCGTTTGACCGTGATATCCAGAAATCCACCTGGGTGCTCCAGGCGTTGGTCGCGTATGCCGAGTTCGAGAAACTTTCTGATTACGATGCCGCCTTTCAAACTCGTTTTGAAAAGCTAACACTGACGCGGCGCACCAGAACGCGCTCGGTCGCAAGCATCCTAGAACAAGTCTTGCCACCAGAGGTAAAACTCCCTGATGCCGAACGCATGCGCATCACGTTAGCCGTTTACTAACATCCCCTGCTCAAGAATATTGATACCTCCCCCCTGCAGGGAATCACGATCGACGAGGTGTTCTCGGACGAAGATCTATTGGCATACCACGAGCTCATTCTCTCAAAGACTTCAAACCACCGAGAAACGCTTTCCTACCTGCTTGCAGTAGCCGAACAGCTCGAGAAGCCCGGGGTCGTCAAAAGTTTAGACAAGCACGCAGAGGCCATCTCAGACCAGCAAATCATTTCAGGTTTGCGAAACTCATCAAATTTGAGTCTTAGGCTCTTGATAATGCCATATTTATCATATACGAGGGTCATCGTCGATCACGCTTATGGCCTCTTCCCTCTCTTTCTCACCCAGCCCATCCCTCTCCCAGACCCGGATGATCGCGGGTCTCCTCGTGGGCGCCTTCCTCTTCCTTACCTACCGCATCATTAGTATCGAAGTGGCAGCCCGCCAAGGCGAGCCACTAATGCCGGCGAAAGCTCTTGTGCCCGCATCGACCGCACCTCAAAGTCTTCCCAAGGCGATCCAGACACTCAGCAAACCTCCCGAAGAGAAGTCGGGAGCCAAACCCCGCAAGCGCGCTCGAGAAGGCAGCCGACGCGAATGGTATGAGCGTCGCAAACGCCGGTGGTTTACTCCACCCACGCCCAAGACAGACACCGGGCTTCCTCGCCGCCGGACGAGCTTCAAGATGGCTTAGTCTAAGGACCTTGCTGCCCAGCGCAGTCGACGAATTCCCTCGATTACTGCTGCCCTTGACTTCCCCCAAGGCGCTCGGCAAAATCGCACACACATATCTAGACATGGGACTAATGGACTTTATCAAAGGGGAGCTACTCGAGATCATCGAGTGGACGGACGATTCGCGAGACACCATTTGCTGGCGATTTCCGGATGAGGACAAGGCCATCAAGCGAGGCGCTCAACTGATCGTTCGCGAGTCTCAAATGGTCCAGTTCGTCTACCTCGGCGAGTTCGCTGATACCTTCGAACCTGGCAAACATGACCTCTACACGGACAACATACCCGTTCTGACAAGACTGAAGTCATGGAAATACGGCTTCGATTCTCCTTTCAAGGCAGATGTCTACTACATCAACACGCGTCTCTTCACCGGGATGAAGTGGGGCACGGCCAACCCGATCATGATGCGAGATCAGGACTTCGGCATCATTCGCGCCCGGGCCTACGGCATCTATGATTTCAAAGTCGTCGATCCCAAACGCTTCCTCAAAGAAGTCGCTGGTTCCGATCACAATTTCCGCGTGGACGAGTTCGCCGACACCATGCGTTCACGGATCATCAGTGTATTCACCGAAGCACTCGCCTCTTCGAATGTGCCCGTGTTAGACGTCGCTACTCGATACTCTGAGTTAGGCGATGCCCTCCTTCCACTAATCAATCCTGCCATGGTGTCGAAGTACGGCGTTGAAATCGCCAGCTTCATCGTCGAGAACATTTCCGTTCCCAAGGAAGTCGAAGACGCGATCGACAAGCGCTCGAGCATGGCTGCCGTCGGGAATCTCAACGACTACGTGAAGTACCAGATGGCGGAAGGCCTCGGTCACCCCAGCGGTGGTGGCCCTGGAGGCATGGCTTCCGAGCTCGCCATCGGCATGGCGATGGCTCAGGAAATGATCAAAGGTCAAGGCGGCATCCTCGGTGGAAGACAAGCCACTCCCACAGCAGCAGCACCCGGACAGGCAACGCCGCCAGCAGTGGCCGCTTTACCGGAACTCATGAATCCAGAGCAAGTTGCTGAGGCACTCGGCGTGAGCGAAGCCGATGTCATGGCGATCCTTGAGTCAGGCGAACTAAAGTCCAAGAAGATTGGGAAGTCGTATCGCGTACTCAAATCGTCTCTCGACACCTTTCTAGCAGAATAATTAGAAACAAAGTGAATCCTATCCCGGAGGGCTGCGCTCCGTCGCAGCCGTGATAACTTGAAGAAGCGGCCATACCCCGGCCTAACAATGCCTGCATGAGTAGCGATACCACCGCTCTCAAGAAACACTCGTGCGCTGCTTGCGGTGCTCAAGCCGAGTGGAATCCTAGCAAACGCGCCCTGATTTGCCCTTATTGCGGAACCGTTTCCCCGGCGGAACTGGAAACGGATTCCGGTCTGATACAGGAACACGATCTCGTCGAGGCACTACGTGATCTGCCGAATGACAAACGGGGATGGCTAACAGATCGCCGCACAGTCAAGTGCCAGAGCTGCAAGGCGGTCTCCGTCTTTGACCCCACACGAGTGGGTCAGAACTGTGACTTCTGCGGGTCCCCCGAACTTGTCGACTACGATGAAATCAAAGCACCCGTTCGTCCCGAAAGCCTGCTCCCTTTCAAGGTCGACAAAGAGAGGGTTCACAACATCATCAAACATTGGTTAGGCAAGCGCTGGCTCGCTCCCAATGCTCTCAAGCGTCGCAGCCTTGTAGACACCGTCATCGGCGTCTACATCCCCTACTGGACCTTCGATTCCAAAGTCTACTGCCCCTGGACCGCCGAGTCAGGAGACTACTATTACACCACGGAAACCTACCGCGATTCGAATGGGAATCGGCGCACTCGACAGGTCAGGCACACCCGTTGGTACAATTCCAGTGGTTCCATCCGTCACATCTTCGATGACGTCCTCATCACCGGCACCCATGTGGTCGACCCGCGTTACTTGCCAAAAATCGAGCCCTTCCCAACCACGGAACTCGTGCCCTACGACACCGGCTATCTCTCCGGCTGGATCGTCGAACACTATCAAGTGGTCTTGCTAGAAGCAGCCAAAGCCGCCCGCGCCAAGAAAGACGCCTTTGTCAAAGGTCTCTGCGCCCGAGAAGTCCCAGGAGACACCTACAGACGTCTGAAAATCTTTCCCGACTACTCAGAACCAACTTTCAAACACATCCTCGTTCCCGTTTGGATTCTCAACTACGACTACGGTCGATCCCGCCATCAAGTCCTCATCAATGGCTACACCGGACGCCTGGCAGGAAGTTACCCCAAGAGTGCCTGGAAGATCTTTTTCCTAACCCTTGCTATCATACTCGCCGTCGCCCTCTTCATCTTCCTAGCGAACATGAATGCGTAAGTAGCGTAGCTTGGGCTTCAGCTCAAGTCCCTGGCATGGACAGCTTCTCTAGTTCGCCGCCTTCTCGAACCTGACACTAGGATAAGTCTTCAACTCAACTTGATGCCGACCACTCACCTTGCCCTTAAACCGTAAGCGATCTCCATCGACGACCACACCTTGCAATGGATGACCGGTCACCCAGATCGTGCCGAAGATCTGCCCGCGAAACTGCGGCACCGGCTTTCCCGCACTGTCATAAATCATCCCCCCAATACGTTGGTAACCTTTACCCGCGATTCCCGTAGGATCATCCACCATTAAAGAAACACCATCCTTACTCACTGTCGTGACCAGCCCTTCCACCGTCACCACTGGCATGTTACGCAGCGCCTTTCGCTCATCCATTGCCTTCAGCGCAGCGACCGCTTGCTCCGTCCGTTTCGTCTTGCCCAAAGCAGCCTCTTTCTCAGCCTGGTTTGGGTCCATGCCATACGCTTTCACCAATGCTGGCGGCAAAAGGTGTGCGGGCACGTTGGCTGCCCCCGTACTATGAAAGATCGTCAGAGTCGTCTTGTTCCAGCTATGCACCTGATAGCTCTTAAGAATTCGACCATCTTTCAACACAAGATCGAACGGATTGTCACCGCCACTCGGTCCCACCAATGATGTATCAACAGCCACTTCACCAGAAACAACCGGCAATTCAGGAGGCGCTTCTGCCGTCACCGCATCCCCAATAACGGCCCCGACCGCACCACCTGAAACATCAGCCTCAGCAGTCGCGGCTGCCCCAGGCTCCGGCAACCGCGGCAACTCAGCCACAGGCTTCGCTTCCTCGGATTGTTCCAGCTTCGCCTCAAGAGTCGGCGCCTCCGAAAACAATTCCTCCACCGGCTCGGCGCTGGGCTCCACAACAGGGCCTTCCTGCGTATAAGCAAAGCCAATAGCCAAACAGCCAGCGGCAGGAATGATCAGGCGGGCAACATAGTCAGAGGAGAGAATCATCGCAGTAAAGTATGGTTTCAGTGAAACCTATCAGCGCTCTCTTCAGGATGCCAGCATTTGCACGCTGAAGCTGAGAAGCAGGCCTACTTCCGCCTAAGAAACTTGATCTGCATGAACTTGACAAAGCCATCCTTCTCCTTGGCCGGAACCGACAACACAAGCAGCCGCTCGTTAGCAGTCTTCTCGGTAATCAACGTCTTGTGCACCATCGGCTTTCCGTCAGGCCCCTTGACGTTTGTCGTCCATGAGAGGGTCTTCGACTCGCTATCATAGTCGCCAGTCATGCTTGCAGCGTACGGACCATGATCGATGACCTTGCCAACTAACTTTCCCTTGTCCAGATCGTAGCCCACGATGGAATGGACTTTCATCGTCTGGCTATTGATTTCTGTATCCAAATCGGAAGCAATCCAATACTCACCAAAGGCGCGATTCGTTTCCACACCTTTAAACGTCATGGAGGGCGAGTCCAAGCCCACCGGCCAAACCTCAAACTCCGCATCCCAAATTCCTATCGAGGCCTTCAGTACCTGGAGTTCCTTCGGCTTCGACTTGGCTTCTTCCTCACCACTGCAAGGAAAGGTCACGCCAAAAACAAAGGATGCGAAAAGAGTGAGTCGAGCCAGAACGATGATAGTATCTCTCATGAATTGCTGAGCGGTGGTTGTTTAGTGAGGGGCCAAGAATAGCGACTGGCATCTAGAAGCCAAGGACGATTCCCATGCTCCCTCGACCAATTCCCGGCAGCAGCGACCAATGTAGGGGATACAAACTCGACCTCCTCAGGTACTTGGCCCGTTTTCACCCATGGTTATCGCAATCGAACAACCATAGCCTCTACCCTTCGACTAACAGCGAGACGCCCGTATTTGGGACCAATTCATAGGCCATCGGTGCACATTGGGCATGTCGATGTCTCACTCAGAAATATCCATGACAGTAGTAGAGAAATTGTCTTTATGGTCATGGTATGAATCGTTCAATAGGGAAGAAATCACGCGTGCCCGGGACCATGATCACGTGCATTCTCGCAGGTCTCATCTAGCTTGGCGCCCTCACATTTCTCACCAAATGGTTCAACTTCTGGATCGAGGGCCGACTGGCGCCGGGACAGGACGCGCCTTGGATCGCCTTGATAGTCCTCTTCCCTCTTGCTCTGCTTGCGTGCGCAGATGGCACTCACTCCAGCGTTCGAGCTTGGCGAGGCAAGTCACGACTCAAATGGCAGATCGCCTCACTGATCGGAGCTATCCTAGCTCTGTTAGCGGTGTCCGGTCACTAAGCCTGGCAACACCCGAACCACCAGGTGGACCGGGCTACCTTGCAGTTTCACAGGTTGCCGCGCGGGTCTGGAGGATTTTAGTGAGGGTGGATCTGGAATGCCAACGCCAAGCGGTAACCCAACGAATGACCGAGAAGTAAGTAACAACCATGGACATGACCAACAAACAACACTTGGAATGGCGAGAGTACCTTTCGCCACTCCTGATCACCCTCTTGGCAATCAATGCGATCTGCTTTGGAGGTTTCTTCGTCTTGCTAGCGATCGGCGCTGGAGGCGGGCCTCTCGTTCTCTTGACTATAGTAACCGGGCTCGCTTTTGGTGCGGGACTTGCCGGAGTCCTCATCGCGGGGCGCAAGATTGCAGCCAGCAAACGGGACCGGCGTGACTCTAGTGTCGACCAAGCGTCTGACACTCAATAAGTAGTCGTCCGCCTCCTTTGAAAAATGAGTCAGAGGTTTACGTCATGACGCCAGATGCTTTATCCTAAGAGACATGACAAAGACTGGGGTCATGGCTCTATTGAAGTCGAACCGGAACGACCGTGGCGCCAAGAATTGGAAGAAGTTAGGAGCTGACACAGAAGGCCTGAAAAGCTTCGGAATTGGCCTTACCCTGCTTAGAAAACTGGCCAAGCAAATCGACCGTGATCACAAATTGGCATGGCAACTGTGGAAGACCGACAACCATGACGCCAAAGTGGTTGGGCTGCTAATTGACGATCCTAAGAAGCTCACGCGGGAACAGGTCGAAGAACAAGTAGAAGGAGTTGGCGCTGGATCTCTGGCGCACGTGTTCAGTTCCTGCAATGCGCCCCTTACCAAGGCACCTTTCGTGTTCAATCTCACCTGCGATTGGATCGAGAGCAAGGATTCTCAGCGAAGGCAATGTGGATACGGTCTCCTATACGAACTCTCAAAGAACCAACGGATGAAAGAGCTGACAGACGAGTTCTTTGTCGATTGCATCGAGGGTATTCGTACGCGCTTCAGCCAGGAAGACACGTGGGGTCGCATGTCCATGGGAGGCGCACTGGTGGGCATCGGCAAGCGCAACAAGAAGCTAAACAAAGCTGCGCTCAAGTTGGCCCGAGAGCTGGGACCGATAGATTTCAATGAGGGATCCGGCAACTGCGACCCCTTTGATCCTATCAAGCATCTCACGAGCGACTATCTCAAAAAGAAGCTGGGGATATGAGCCTCCGGTTGTGAATGGGGGATTGACCATTACACGGGCAAACTAACATTCCACGTAGTTCATTATGACCGGAAACAAAGCCTACTAAAATAAATCTTGTAATAGCACTGGATTCATCCCTTTCCGCACCTTGAAGGCCTTCCCCAAGTCACCCATCAGAACACCGTTGCTATGGCCTTCCAACTCAAGTTAGGCACAGGAGAACGGATCATCATGAATCGACACACCTTCCTTCACCACTCAGTCAGCATCACCGCACTGGGCGTGTGTGCCTCCCCGCCCTATATTCGTGGTGCGACATCGGCGGGAGCGAGACAACCTGTTCTCGAAGAGGCCATCGCTAAACTGTCGCCACCGTATTTCAGGGCGATTGCTACAACGTCGAGCGGGGCGATCCCCTGCCCTACAAACTGCCTCTGGAGCAGCGGCTCGAAGTCGGCTTAGAACAGGAGACTTGGACGCTCGACATAACTGATCCCGAAGACAAAGCCGAGACCGGGAAAGCGTGCCAGCTCGACAACTCCATGACCAAAGTAGGTGGCAATGCCTTCACCTTCGACGATCTCATGAAGGTCACCGAAACGAAGGCTGTTCGTTTGCTCAAACTCGTCTCCTGCAACAATCTTTTCGAGCCATTAGGTATGGGCTTATGGGAAGGCGTTCCGCTGCGCGATGTGCTGTGGTTAGCGAAGCCACAGGCGAACTATCGCAGCGTCTACTACGATAGCTATCACAACGACGCTCCCAAACAGTTCTTCCAATGCTGGCTTCCGGCCAATCGCGTTCTCTAAGACCCGCCCGGGTTCTTACCCGTCATTCTCTGTTACAAGATCAACGCTGAATGGCTGACCGGCGAGCGCGGCGGACCTGTGCTCATCGTCGTGCCAGAGGCCTATGTCTTCAAATCCGTGAAATGGCTCAAACGTTTGGTCATCACCAATAAATACCAAGCCGCAGACACCTACGCCAAACAGAACAACAGCGTCAATGACAGTTGGATGAAGACCCGCGCCCTCTTCGAAGACGTTCCAGACAAGGTCCAACCGAATGCGCCCTATGTATTCTGCGAACTTGAAGATGG
>Ga0222717_10001305_pt1 | contig 20551 bp, 16 predicted proteins | sample C33_18DmetaG_FD_165053 | JGI IMG/M metagenome (GOLD analysis project Ga0222717, IMG submission 165053) | Estuarine water microbial communities from San Francisco Bay, California, United States - C33_18D | ecosystem: Environmental > Aquatic > Marine > Unclassified | place: USA: California...
AACTTAAAATGTTGATTTTTTATGAATACAAAAGAGGTTGTAATCCATAAAAATCTTGCTGAAAAAATGATGTTAAGATTCTATGGAATTCATGGTAAGGCAATGCCTTTGCCAGGAGAGGTGGATTTTAATTTTAAAATTTCAACTTCGGAAGGAGCATCCTATATTCTAAAAGTTTCTCGTCCCAATATTTCTTTGTCGTATTTAGATTATCAGCAAAAAATATTGATGCATCTTGAATCTAAATCAATTCAAAATGAAACCCCTAAAGTATTTCTAAATAGAGAAGGAGAACAAACGTCATCGTTTAAAGATGAGATGAATCAAATTCGGTATGTTCGTTTGCTTTCATGGATTTCTGGAAGAGTTTGGAGTGAAGTAAATCCACATACAGTTGATTTGCGTCTTGGTTTAGGGTATTTGGGAGGAACAATAACTAAGGCATTACTTGATTTTGATCATGCAGAGGCAAATCGTTCCTTTGAGTGGGATATCGCACAAGCGTTATGGGTTCAAGAGTATATTCATTTCTTTAATGATAAAGAACAAGAAGTTGTAATTCATTTTTTAGCTATTTTTAAATCATTTGATACAGGCTATAATGCGTTGCGAAAAAGTGTAGTTCATAATGATGCAAATGATAATAATATTCTTGTTACAGATACCATTGAAGCACCTTCTGTTAAATCATTAATCGATTTTGGAGACTCAATTTATACCCAAATCGTAAACGATTTAGCAATAAGTTGTGCCTATGGAATCATGCATCAAAATGATCCTTTAGAGGCTGCTCTTTCAATAATCAGTGGGTATCATAGCGCCTTTCCTTTAAAAGAAGAAGAACTTTATTATTTGTATGGCTGTATTGCAATTCGTCTCGTAATATCAGTAACAAAATCAGCAATTAACAAAAAATCGGAACCCGAAAATAAATATTTATTGATCAGCGAAAAGTCTGCTTGGGAGGTATTGTATAAATGGAGGCAAATCAATGCAGAGTTTGCACATTACAGTTTCAGAACTGCCTGTGGTTTCCCTGCACATCCAAAACGGAAAGACTTTGATCGTTGGGTTTTAAAAGAAAAAGTAGAACTAAACTCATTATTCCCATCACTTAATAAATCAGAGGTTTTGCTTCTTGATCTCAGTGTTTCAAGTACTTGGATCGGACAATCGAATGAATTTAATGATCTTGATTTATTTCAATTCAAATTGGAACAGTTACAAAAGAAAAATCATGATAAGATTATTTCTGGAGGTTATTTGGAGCCAAGACCTTTATATACTTCATCAGAATACGAGAAAGTGGGAAATTCAGGAAAGGAGAGTAGATCCATTCACTTAGGGATTGATTTCTGGATTTCAGAGGGAACGCCTGTTCATGCTCCTTATCAGGCTAAGGTTGTTATCTCTGTCATTAATCATGGCGAAAAGGCGTATGGTGGTTTGATTATCCTTCGTCACGAAGAAGAAGGTATTTCGTTTTTTTCTCTTTACGGTCATCTTTCGGAAAAAAGTATTTCAGAACAACCCATAGGGAATACTGTTGCTAAAGGAGAAAAATTTGCTGAGATTGGGAATCGATATGAAAACGGAAATTGGGTGCCTCACTTACATTTTCAACTGATGTTGTCATTACTTGATTTTCAGGATGATTTTCCTGGAGTCGTCTATCCAAACCAAAAGAATATATGGAGTGGTTTTTGTCCTGATCCTAATTTACTTTTTAAAAGTAAAGTCCTGCTTCATAAAGAAGAAATTACAATAGATAAAATTAAGTCGGATAGACGAAGTTATCTTGGAAGAGGAATGAGTTTGCAGTATGAGGAACCACTTCATATTGTTAGAGGAGAAGGAGTTTATTTATTTGATGATCAAGGAAGGAAATATATAGACACAGTCAATAATGTTGCTCATGTTGGGCACGAGCATCCCAAAGTAGTAAAGGCCGGTCAGTCACAAATGGGGGTCCTCAATACGAATTCGAGATATTTACACAATAACATTACCCATTTAGCAAAAACACTTGCTCAAACGTTACCTCCTGAGTTGTGCGTATTACATTTTGTCAATTCTGGAAGTGAGGCCAATGAGTTAGCGTTGAGAATGGCAAAAATCGTAACGGGATCAAAAGAAGTAATTGCTTCAGAGATTGGGTATCATGGCAACACAAACAGTTGTGTCGATATTAGTTCTTATAAATTTGATGGAAAAGGAGGAAGTGGTAAACCTAAAAACACTCATATTTTTCCCTTACCCGATTCTTTTCGAGGTAAATATTGCGGGGAAAATACAGGAATACAGTATGCAAATGAAGTTCAGTTATTAATTGATGAAATTCAAGGTCAAAATAAGGAAGTGGGAGCTTTTATTATTGAACCCATCATCAGTTGTGGCGGACAAATTGAATTACCAGAAGGATTTTTGAAAGCGGCTTATTCCATGATAAAAAATGCAGGGGGTCTATGTATTTCTGATGAGGTTCAGACGGGTTGTGGAAGAATGGGAAGTGCTTTTTGGGGGTTTCAATTACACGATGTTATTCCTGATATTATTACCATAGGAAAGCCGTTGGGAAACGGACATCCTGTAGCAGCTGTGGCTTGTACTCAGGAAATTGCTGAACAGTTTGCTAATGGGATGGAATTTTTCAACACTTTTGGTGGAAATCCTGTTTCGTCTGTCATTGCCAGTACGGTAATTGAGATTGTCATTGAGGAAAAACTACAGCAAAACGCTTTAAAGGTAGGGTCGTTCCTGAAAGAGGAATTGTTAAAATTATCACGCATCTATCCAATTTTAGGCTCTGTTCGAGGGCAAGGTTTGTTTTTAGGAATTGAGCTTGTTGATTTTATTAAAACTCCCCAAGAGCTTCAGGCAACTTACCTTATAAATAGGATGAAAGATTATGGATTCCTTATGAGTTCCGATGGACCAGATCATAATGTTATTAAGATTAAACCTCCTATGGTTTTTTCAAAACAAAATGCAACAGATTTGATTTATACCTTAGAGAAAATTCTTTCAGAAGATTTGATGCACATCAAATAATCGAAGAAACATTTTTTTTTTGTATATTTAACTAACTATATTTTATTAAGAAATGAATGAACTACTAATTGTTGGAATCGGTGCTTTTGTTCTCGTTGGAGGTGTAATTTTATATGCTGTAGTTTCAACTGCTACGGGTATGGAAGAGGATAAAAATAATAATTATATTCCCGATTGGATTGAGAAAAGATTTCCTAATATTTTCAAATCAGGAAAAGACCTTGAATAGAGTTCTAGGACAATTTTTTATTTTTATTTGATACGGAATAACAATATTTTTATAAAAATTAAGTTTGATAAGTGTTATTACTATACAAAATGAACCTTTCTACCCTCAAAAGCTGTTGTTTTTCAATTCTATTCCTATTTTTTTCTCAATTGGTGATCTCCCAAAATGCTGAAAATCCATGGAAACTTAATATAGGTGTTAATTTTATTGATACCTATCCTACTGGAGATTCTTCACCTTATCTAGGGAATTCGGGAGGTATTTTTGAAGATTTTTTAAATGTTGGTAGCCACTGGAATTTAGGTGGACCCTCCGTTTCAATATCACGTTATTTAGGTACTGGACTTTCGTTGGGTTTTCAAGGGGGATTAAACAAAATTGAAAAAATAAATGGGGTAACTAACCCTGTTATCTCATATTATTCAACAGATGCTTTTCTTAGTTTTAATCCATTTAATTCAGGAACCTTTCGTCCTTTTCTAAAGGTTGGATATGGTTTATCTAGTTTTGATGTAAATAATAGTGCAGTTGAGGGAAGATTATTATCAAAAAATATTTCAAAAACAATTCTTGGAGGTTTCGGGTTTGATATTATGCTTGACAAAGCTTTTGGAATTACCCTTCAGACGGAATACAGAAGTGCTTTTGAAACCTATGGAACCAACCACTTTCAACATCAAATTGGAATGTCTTATCAATTTGGGTTAGGAGATATGGACAAAGATGGGGTTCCAGATAAAAAAGATGAGTGTCCAGAAATACCAGGTTTAAAAGAATTTAATGGCTGTCCAGATACCGATGGAGATACTGTAATTGATAAAAAAGATACTTGCCCCGAAGTAGCTGGTCTAGTTGAACTGAATGGCTGTCCAGATACTGATGGTGACGGAATCTCTGATCCTGACGACGCTTGTCTCAATGTTGCTGGTAGTGCTGAAATGAACGGTTGTCCAGACACGGATGGTGATGGTACAGGTGATGATATAGATGCTTGTGTTGAACAAGTAGGTCCCCTGGAGAATAATGGTTGTCCATGGCCGGATCGTGATCATGATGGCGTTGCAGACAAAGATGACTTGTGCCTAGATGAAGCGGGTTCCATCACAAATAATGGGTGTCCTGAGCTTTCTGATGAAGTGATGAAAACCATAAATGAATTTGGAGCAAAAATAAATTTCGCTGCCAATAGTTATAAAATATTGGGTAAAAAGATGCGAAGTATAGTATCTAAAATTAAAGAGATACTTATGGAAAATCCATCGGGTAACCTTTTGATTGAGGGATATACTTCAAATGATGGGGATGAAGATTATAATACTGAATTATCTGTAAAAAGAGCAGAGGCCGTTAGAGATTTGCTAATTAATTTAGGGGTAGAGAAAGAACGTCTACAAGTTATTGGATTAGGGGAAACTTCTCCCATCGGAAATAATGATTCGCCGGAAGGTAGGGCAGAAAACAGAAGGGTTCAGTTCACCTATAAAAATTAGAAATTTTATATACTTTTAAGTAGCTTAATGTTTTCGGCAGGATTCTTTGCTTTAAAAACATAACTTCCAGCAACAAGAACGTCAGCTCCAGCTGCTATTAAAGAGGCTGCATTGGTATCGGTTACACCACCGTCAATCTCAATTTGACAAGAACTAGTATGAAGCTGAATAAGTTGTTTTAATTCCGATACTTTATCATAGGTGTTTTCTATAAAAGATTGTCCTCCAAACCCAGGATTTACACTCATAATACACACCAAATCAATGTCTTTGATAATACTACTTAAACTTGAGATAGGAGTGTGTGGGTTTAATGCCACTCCTGCCATCATTCCACAAGACTTAATTTTCTGAAGGGTCCGGTGTAAGTGACTACAGGCTTCGTAATGTACTGTCAAAACTGCGGCTCCCAAATTGGCAAAAGTCTCTATATAGCGATCGGGATCTACAATCATCAAATGAACATCAAGTGGTTTTTTTGCATGCTTTTGAATTGCCGCAAGAACAGGCATTCCAAACGAAATATTGGGTACAAACACACCGTCCATAATATCAATATGAAACCAATCAGCATCACTCGCATTAATCATTTTCGAGTCTCGTTCAAGATTTGCAAAATCTGCTGCTAGTATAGAAGGTGCTATTTTAACTGACATTGGATTATTTTTAGTTATGTAAAGATACAAAAAAGGCAACCCGTGGGTTGCCTTTTTAATTAACCTAAATAGGTTTTTAGAATTTTACTTCTTGAGGTGTGTTTCAATCTACGAATGGCTTTTTCCTTGATCTGTCTGACACGCTCTCTTGTAAGGTCAAATGTTTCACCAATTTCTTCTAAAGTCATTGCATGTTGATCTCCTAAGCCAAAATATAAACGAACCACATCAGCTTCTCTAGGAGTGAGTGTTTCAAGAGCACGTTCTATTTCTGTTCTGAGGGATTCATGTAATAGGACTCGATCAGGGTTAGGTGATTCTCCGCTATTAAGAACATCATATAGGTTAGAATCTTCTCCTTCAACAAGGGGCGCGTCCATTGAGACGTGTCTCCCCGAGTTTTTTAGTGATTCTTTTACGTCGTTGATGGTCATGTCCAATTCTTTTGCAATTTCTTCAGCAGAAGGTGCACGCTCATGGGCTTGTTCCAAAAAGGCGTAAGTTTTATTGATTTTATTAATTGAACCAATTTTATTTAGCGGTAATCGAACAATACGAGATTGCTCGGCTAAGGCTTGTAAAATAGATTGACGTATCCACCATACGGCATAGGATATAAATTTAAAACCACGGGTTTCATCAAATCGTTGTGCTGCTTTAATGAGTCCTAAATTTCCTTCATTGATTAGATCAGGAAGGGTCAGCCCTTGATTTTGGTATTGTTTAGCTACAGAAACAACAAATCGTAAATTGGCTTTGGTTAGTTTTTCAAGAGCTATTTGGTCTCCTGCTTTAATCCGTTGTGCTAATTCTACTTCCTCTTCAGCAGTAATAAGGTCTACTTTTCCAATTTCTTGAAGGTACTTATCTAGCGAAGCGGTTTCTCGATTGGTTACCTGCTTGGTAATTTTTAGTTGTCTCATAGTTTAAATGATGTCGTATATAATGGATACGTTCAAAAAATTAAATTGTTACAATAATTCAGAAAAAAATTAATCTTTTTTCTCTGGTCTTGGTAAAAGTGCCTTACGAGATACTTTTTCTTTACGAGTTCTGGAGTCAATACCGAAATATTTCACCTCTAAAGTATCTCCCATATTGACAACATCACTAACATTTTCTGTGCGTTCCCAAGCCAGTTCACTTACATGTAAAAGAACTTCGTTTCCTGGTGCATCTAAGTATTCTACAACCGCACCAAAGTCAAGCATTTTAATCACTTTAACTTGATAGGTGTTTCCAACCACAGGCTTAAAGGTTACAGAATCAATTTTCGCTTCCACCATTGCAATACCTTCGGGTGTTGTTCCTAAAATTTCAATAATACCTTCTTCAGTTACAGGATCTTCTGTAACGACGATCGTACATCCTGATGTTTTCTGAAGTTCTTGAATTACTTTTCCTCCAGGTCCAATAATTGCTCCGATGAAATCGTTAGGAATACGTCGGGTAATCATTTTTGGCGCATGAGTTTTTACCTCCTCATTAGGAGCGGCAATAGTTTCAACGAGGTGATCTAGAATATGCAATCTACCATCTCTAGCTTGATTTAAAGCCTGAGTCATAATGTCAAAACGCAACCCTTTAATTTTGATGTCCATTTGACAAGCGGTAATTCCGTCAGCGGTTCCTGTAACTTTAAAGTCCATATCTCCTAAATGATCTTCATCCCCTAGAATATCTGAAAGTACAGCAAATCGATCACCATCTGAAATTAATCCCATTGCAATTCCTGAAACCGGTTTTTTGATTTGAACTCCAGCATCCATTAGGGCCATTGTACCCGCACAAACAGTTGCCATAGAAGACGAACCATTTGATTCAAGAACTTCCGAAACAATTCGCACCGTGTAAGGACAGTTGTCTGGCATTACTTTTTTCAATGCACGTTGTGCTAAGTTTCCATGTCCAACTTCACGTCTTGAAGTACCACGAAGCGGTCTAGCTTCTCCGGTACAAAAAGGAGGAAAATTATAGTGTAAGTAAAAAGTTTCTTCTCCCTGATGTGAAGGGGAATCAATCATATTTGCTTCTCTTGAGGTTCCCAGTGTTGTGGTTGCTAATGCTTGCGTTTCTCCACGAGTAAAAAGTGCTGAACCGTGGGTGGAGGGTAAATAATCTACTTCACACCAAATGGGTCGAATATCAGTAGTCTTTCTTCCGTCCAAACGAATGCCCTCTTCAAGGACTAAATCACGGACAGCTTTTTTCTGCGCACTGTTGTTGTACTTAGAAATTAATTCGCCTTTTTCTTCAAGGTCTTCTTCAGAAAAACTTTCTTTAGAAGCCTCTTTCACTTCAGAAAATTGCTCTGAACGTTCCGCTTTTGAAAGTCCCTTTTTGGCAATATCGTAATACTGTTGGTAGGTAGCCGAATGGATTTCTTTTTCTAAAGCTTCATCATGATCTTCCTCCTCATAGGTACGAACCGCTTTTTTTCCAACGGCTTCTGCTAAAGCAACTTGCGCTTTAATTTGATCTTTAATTGCTTCATGTCCAAATGAGATTGCATCGAGCATTTCTTCTTCAGAAATTTCATCAAATTCTCCTTCTACCATGGCTACAGAATCTGCACTGGCGCCAATCATGATGTCGATATCTGATGCGTCTAATTGTTCTCTGCTTGGGTTTACAACAAACATACCGTCTACTCGAGCCACACGTACTTCAGAAATAGGATACTCAAATGGGATGTCTGAAAGTTGAATAGCTGTTGAAGCTGCAAGTCCAGCTAATGCATCGGGCATGACATTTTCGTCATGCGACATGAGTTGAATCATGACTTGCGTTTCCGCATGATAGTCTTTTGGGAAAAGGGGACGTAACACTCGGTCTACAAGTCGCATTGTTAGTACTTCGCTATCGCTAGGTCGCGCTTCTCGTTTGAAAAATCCACCTGGAAATCTTCCAGCAGCGGCGAATTTTTCACGGTAATCTACCGTCAATGGTAAAAAGTCAACGGGGCTGGCTTTACGCGCCGATACTGCAGTTGCTAATAACATACAGTCTCCCATTCTTACTACAACAGAACCGTCAGCTTGTTTTGCTAATTTACCTGTTTCTATAGTAATGGTTCTCCCGTCTTCAAGACGGATTTCTTGTGTAAATGTTTTTGGAATCATTTTTCATTATTTGGTTAAACTAATGTTGTGTGTTGTTGCAACCAATGAAAAACTAAGATTCGGTAAAGTGGGTAAACTAAATTATTTACGTAAACCTAATTCTTTAACAATCTCACGATAGCGAGTAATGTCTTTAGCTTTTAAATAATCTAGTAAACTACGACGTTTTCCTACCAAACGAACCAATGAACGTTCCGTATTGTAATCTTTACGGTTTGTTTTTAGGTGGTTGGATAAGTGATTGATTCGGTGCGTGAATAAAGCAATTTGCCCTTCTGCAGATCCCGTATCTTTTTCAGATTTACCGTGTTGTTTGAAGATACCTTCTTTAACTTCTTTTGAAATGTACATGCCAATATTAATTTTAATGATTATTATGTAATTCGCTTTTAAACGAGCGGCAAATATACAATATAACCCCTGTAATCCAACAAATTGTGTTTAAATTAAATTGGAAAATCAGTCTAATTATTTTCTCACAGGTTGGTTTAGGATCAAATCAAGGTATAGGTTGATTTTATCTTTGAGTTCATTCCGATGCGAAATAAAGTCTAAAAAGCCTTTTTCCAGTTGAAATTCACTAGTTTGGAATCCCTCTGGCAATTCTTTACCTGTAGTGTCTTTAACTACTCGAGGGCCTGCAAAAGCGATGAGTGCTTTAGGTTCTGCAATATTGATATCCCCTAGCATTGCATATGAGGCCGTTGTTCCACCGGTTGTTGGATCGGTGCAGAGCGAAATGTAAGGTAATTTTGCTTCTGCCAATTGGGCCAGCTTTGCTGCAGTTTTTGCCATTTGCATCAATGAAGTTGCTGATTCCATCATACGGGCACCCCCAGATTTTGAAATAATGATTAAAGGAAGTTTGTGTTGTATGGCGTAGTCAGCAGCTCTGATAATTTTTTCTCCAACTACAGAGCCCATAGAGCCACCGATGAATCTGAAGTCCATACAAGCAATTACCAATTTATTTCCTTTAGAAGGGCCAACGGCAGTTCTTATGGCATCGTATAAGCCTGTTTTTTTGTGGGCATCTTTCAAACGATCAATGTATTTTTTAGAATCTTCAAATTTTAAAAAATCTTTGGACTTTAATTTTTCATCGAACTCTTCAAAAGTATTGTCATCAAAAAGGATTTCAAAATATTCCTTACTGCCAATGTGAACGTGATAATCGTCTTCAGGACTTACATAATTGTTTTCTGCAAGTTCATGTGCTTCAATTACTTTTCCTGTAGGAGTTCTGTACCAAAGACCTTTAGGGATATCCTTTTTTTCTTCGGTCTTGGTATGAATTCCTTTTTCACTTCGTTTAAACCAACTCATGCGAAATCGTTTTGCTCAAATATATAAATTAATGAGAACTACAGCGTATTAACGTTGTTTAAGTCTTCAAAAGCTTTTATTAATCTTGCTTTGAATGTTTTTTCTCCCAAACGCAACCATTTTCTGGGGTCGTAATATTTTTTGTTGGGTTGCTCCGCACCTTCTGGGTTTCCGATTTGTGTTCTTAAAAAGTCAATATTTGTATTCATATAATCACGAATACCTTCTGTAAAAGCAAATTGTAGGTCGGTATCAATATTCATTTTGATAACACCATAACCAATAGATTCTTTAATTTCATCTTTAGAAGAACCAGATCCGCCATGGAAAACAAAGTCAACTGAATTTTCAGGGAGATTGTATTTCTCAGAAATGTGTATTTGTGAATTTTTAAGAATTTTCGGGGTTAATTTTACATTTCCTGGCTTGTATACTCCATGAACATTTCCAAAAGCTGCTGCAACAGTAAACTGAGGACTTACTTTACTTAATTCTTCGTAAGCATAGGCTACTTCTTCAGGTTGTGTGTATAATTTGGATACATCAACATCGCTGTTATCAACACCATCTTCTTCTCCTCCTGTGATACCAAGTTCAATTTCTAAAGTCATTTCCATTTTGGACATTCGAGCGAGGTATTCTTTACAAATGGCAATATTTTCTTCAATGGGTTCTTCAGATAGATCAATCATATGTGAGCTAAATAAAGACTTTCCATGTTGTGCATAAAATTCTTCGCTGGCATCTAAAAGACCATCAATCCAAGGCAATAATTTTTTTGCACAATGATCGGTGTGAAGAATTACAGTGGCTCCATAAGCATCTGCTAATTCGTGTATGTGTTTTGCTCCAGCAACGGCACCTGCAATTGCTGCTTTTTGACCTTCATTAGATAAGCCTTTCCCAGCATTGAACTGTGCACCTCCGTTAGAAAACTGAATGATTACAGGACTGTTGAGCTCTGCTGCGGTTTCAATAACGGCATTGATGGTATCACTACCAATTACATTTACAGCGGGAATGGCGAATGCTTTTGCTTTTGCGAGTTTAAAAACTTCTTGTACTTGTTTTCCGGTTACAACTCCGGTTGGAATAGAGTGATTCATTTATATTGGTTTGCGGCAAAAATATTAAACTTATTTGATTCTAGAATGGATAATTGATACCGATATTAAAAACTGCATTTTTTAGGTTGTATTCTGTCCACCATCTTTGCCCGATTGGCAACGCAGGATTATAGGTTTTAAAGCCTGTATCAAAGCGAAATACTAAAAAATCAAAATCGTAGCGCAATCCAATCCCTGAGCCTATTGCGATTTCTGATAAATCTTCAAGTCCTTCAAACTTCATCGCGGGATCCTCCACATCATCCCAGAGATTCCAAATATTCCCTGTGTCCACAAATAAACCTCCTTTAAGTGGTCCAGCGAGCGGGAAACGATATTCAAAATTAAACGCCAATTTTAAGTTTGCTTCATTAAATTCATTGATATTGCTACTGCTTCCTGGTCCTAGTTTATATGCTTTCCAGGCACGATTGTCATTTGATCCTCCTGAGAAAAAAGAGCGGGAAAATGGCATATTAGTTGAGTTTCCAAAAGGTAAAGCAATTCCAGTAAAAGCATGAAAGGCAATCACTTGTTCTCGACCAATTCTCCAGTGTTTAATAAAGTCAAATTCAGTTTTTATGTATTGTGATGGACTTACTCCTCCTAAAATATTTTGACCTTCTTCATTTTGCTTACTATTAAAACTATTGAGTACCTGATTTAAAAGACTACCCACCCAATCTACTTTCCAACGAAGTTGATAAAAGTTTTCATCAAAAATACTTTTCTGACTATTAAGGTTTATACTAAACGAAGATCCTAAAATTAAATTATTTGCAGTCAGTCTATCCTGTCGTTCTTTTACTGTATTAATTGTTTTGTAGTTGTTGTCTTCAACAGTTAAAGGGGTTTCGTTATTTAAGACAGAGGAAATAAAGTTTGACGCTCCTTCGGGTATAGATAGATTATTGTTTTCATCCACCCAATCTTGCTGGGTGTTGAAGTCTTGTGCAATACTATTGAGTCGATCGTATGAATTTTTATAAACATTGAAATAGTTAGTCAAGTTTCTGTTGTTTACAAATTCTAGGTCAATCCATTTAAATTGGATTCTTTTTTTGGTGTTGGGTTGCCAATCAAATTGATAGGTTCCCTTAAAAAACTGCTTGTCTAAACCAATATTTTTTTGGAAACTACTACCTACTATGATCTCTGTTTTGGGACTCATAGATTTTGGAATTAATTCATTTTGAACCCATGGAATTAACAGCCGTGGTAAACTTAATTTTAAATCGGCACCTAACTCAAAAATGTTGAAAAATTGATCCCCAGTTTGGGCAATGTCTCTGGAAGCACCCACCGTATTTTTGATATTGAGTTCTAATAATTCGGCACCTTTAAATACATTTCGAATTCCTAATCCACCTCCCAGTCCTATCCCAAAATCTTGAATGTTTGAGTGAGAAAAATCAAGATCAAAACCGAGAGAAAAGCGTTCTTTGGGAGTGAGAAATAATGAAGCTTTGAGCGCATCTTTTTCCCCAGGAATTGCTGTGTAGCTAATACTGGGATATTTAAAATTCTTTAAGCTTGTAAAATAGCGATAGGTAATATTCCGATTTTCATCACTATAAACGGCATCTTTTTTAATTGCAATTCCAGAGGCTATTGCTTTTGGACGGTATTTTAATTTTCCCTTACTGTAAATCGTTAAACCCTTATAATCTATTGAATCCGTGAATTGATTAATGCTATTTTGTTTTTTTAAGGCGTCAATATACACAGCTACCTTTTTGACGTAATTTATTTTATAGGGAATTTCTCGGAGACTGTCGTTAATTCGTTGCTTAATATTATCAATCTGAATACTAACGGGAATTTTTTTGTCAAGACCTGAACTATCAATTGCAGCTGTAAATTGAATACTGTTTTGTTGAAAATTATAAATTCCGTTATTTCTAAACAACAAGATTAATCGTTCTCTTTCCTCTTCAAATTTTTTGATTTCAAAAGGAGCTCCTTTCTGAATGAGTTGCTCGCTACTATTTTTTTTATAGATTGAGTCAATGTCTGCTGATTTGATAATTGACGTAATGGATTCAATTTGATATTTATTTTTGGGGAAGATTGAATACTTTAATAGTATTTTATTTTTTTTAATTCTGGTCGTATCAACGTTCACCTCAATATCAAAATTTCCCAAATTTTTATAGTATTGCGTGATTCTTTTTTGGGAATTCTTAATGGCTAAGCTGTCTAAAATAGCGGGGGGTTCCCCAGTTTTTTTTAACCAATCATTAAATAAAACTCCATAATTTTCTAGGGCATCTACCTGTTTATTTGAGAGTAACTTAGTGATGCGCTGTTTATTTTTCTTTTGAATCCAATCTTGAAATTTTGATTTTGGATCGGGGTGAGCAACTTCGTACAACATTTTTCCTAGCGGAATTCCAAGGATTTTCTTGTTGGGTGGTGTAGTGATAATAAAATTAACGGGGTTGTTTTTTAAAAGCTGTTCATTTTCAAAGATTTCGGTTTTATCAATTAATAGTTCTTGTGTCTTAAGAACACGGGTACCCGAACAACCTTCTAAAAGAAAGAATAGTATGATTAGAATGCTTAATTTTGTTTCGAGTCGATACACAGTTTGTATTATTTCTCAAAAATAAGTCATTTTTATGGTCAGTAAGAATCAACGGAAACAAATCCTCCAATTAAAGCAAAAAAAGTATCGTTTGAAGTCAGGTCTTTTTGTTGCGGAGGGTGAAAAGGTGGTGGAAGAGTTACTTTCTGCCTCTTGGGAATGTCTCTCTTTATTTTCTGTTGCGTCTCATTTTCATCCCCAATCAGTGGAGATTGACACCGCTATAATGAAACAGTTGACTCATTTTAAATCTCCGAGCCCAGTATTGGGTGTTTTTAAAATTCCTGAACCAAAACCGCTTCTAAGTCAAAATATTACGATTGCAGTTGATGGGGTGAGTGATCCGGGAAACCTAGGGACCATCATTCGTTTATGCGATTGGTTTGGACTTTCTCAATTGATTTGTAGTACAAAAACTGTTGATTGCTATAATTCTAAAGTGGTTCAAGCTTCAATGGGATCCATTGTCAGAGTAAAGTGTCATTATGTAAACGATTTAAGTAAAACTTTAATGAATTTCAATAAGCCCATTTATGGTGCTGACCTTGAGGGCGAGTCTCTTTATGACACCCATTTTGAGGATCAGGCCAGTATTGTATTTGGGAGTGAATCTCATGGATTGTCAGAAGCGATTGAAAAGCAGGTCAAGAAAATAACCATACCTAATTTTAGATCGGGTAGGGGTGCAGAAAGTCTCAATGTTGCCGCTTCTAGTGCAATTTTTCTAAGTGAAATATTCAGGACTAGATAATTACTCAAAAGTGATGATGATTGCAATTCCACGACTAAACATGGAATTGATGATTCCAGTCCAAGGACTGTTTGGATTTGCATCGGGTATTAATTCATTTTGGAATGAAAATATTCCTCTGAGCGATGGAGAAAACTTAAAATAATAAAGGTAAAAGTCAAACCCTAACCCCAATTCATAGTTTAAGTTTTGAGCAGTGGTACGGAAAACATTACTGGAGTTATCATCACTGTTTTTACTATTACTTGAAAGGTTAAAGTCTGTTGAAAACCCTGCCATTATGAAAGGTCTAAAATTATTTATTCTTTTCGTACTGATTTTAAGCAGTAAAGGAAGGTGAATGTAAGTGGATTTTATTTCTCGAATCTTATCCGCTTCCTTTTCAAATCCCACCACATCAGGATATTGTAACTCCCTTCTACTGTAATAAAGCCCGGGTTCAAAACGAAGATTAAAATAGGTGTTTAATCTTAGATCTCCTATTAAGCCTACTGTAAAACCTGACTTTGGAATAACAGTAATGTCCTTGTAAAGTAATTCTTTATAGTAATTTTCAACATATTCAAACTTAAAATCATATTGACTAAATCCTAAAAAATATCCATAATGAATAGGTTTTTTATCGAAAGTTGGGAGGTTTATAATTCGTTCCCTCACCGTAGGGTATTGCGCAAAAACACCCGCTGAGTAGGCAAAGCAGGAAAGAAACAGCACCAAGTAATATTTGTTATGCTTTTTTTGCAAAATATATGGAAGCTATGCCTAAGGTTTGTGGCAGATCTTCTACTGCTATAAACCCATTTTTGCTTAAAATATTGTTGAAGGCTTTTCCATGAGGAAAAGCAGCCGCAGAATCTGATAGATATTTATATGCACTTCGGTCTTTAGAAAAAATTTTACCGATAAAAGGCATAATATTTTTAGTATAAAACATATAGAAAGCCTTGAGTGCACTATTTTTTGGAACAGCAGTTTCTAAAATTACCAGAGTGCCATTTGACTTCAAAACCCTAAAAATTTCTGATAACCCTTTGTCTAAATTTTCAAAATTTCTAACTCCAAAAGCAACGGTCACAGCTGAAAAGCTTTGGTCTTCAAAATGTAGAGATTCAGAATCACCGAGTTGCATATCAATTCGATGGTCTAATTTTTGAGCCATGACTTTCTCTTTGCCAATTTCCAGCATTCCGGGGGAAATATCCAGGCCAATTATCTTTTTTGTATTTAATTTTGATAGTGCTAAAACTAAATCTCCCGTTCCTGTAGCGATATCTAGAATGGATTGGTGATCCACCTTTTCCAATAAACGCACCACTTTTTTTCTCCAAATGACATCAACACCGAGTGTAATAATTCTATTTAGGAGATCATAGCTTTTAGATATCCCATCAAACATTTGGGTAACTTGCTTTTTTTTTGCCTCAGGATTGTGCTGATTCGGTTTTATTGATTTTTTCATAACAAGTATCAAAGATACTAATTTGACAAGGATGTTTCTTTCAGTTTATCACATGAGTATCTAATATTTGTATATTTGTGCTGTATTTCGATACACACTTATGAAAATAATCATTGCAGGTGGAGGTGAAGTTGGTTTTCACCTTGCCAAACTTCTCTCTTTTGAGTCTTTAGATATCATTTTGATTGATACCGATAAAGATCGACTCAACTATGCAGAATCTCATTTAGATATTCGAGGGATACATGGAAATGCTATGTCCTTGTCCCTTATGGATGAAGCTCAAGTAGCGAGTTCTGACCTTTTCATTGCAGTTACTTCTGAGGAAGCGACTAACATTACTATCTGTGCGCTTGCCAAGCAATTGGGGAGTAAGCGAACCATTGCTCGAATTTCAAATATTGAGTTCATTAAGGCTAAAAATGAGATCAGTTTTAAAGAAATTGGAGTTGATGAATTGATTTCACCTGAAGAATTAGCAGCTGCAGAAATTCAACAGCTTCTAGATCAATCGGCTTTTTCTAACAGTTATGGTTTTGAAGAAGGAGCTCTTACCCTTATTGGAACCACTTTGGGGAAAGATGTACCCTTCGTAGGGAAAAGTGTGAAAGAAGCCGCTAATATTTTTCCAGATGTTCATTTCATGCCCATTGCGATCCAGAGAAAGGGTACACAATACACGATGATTCCCAGAGGGGATACTTGTTTTGAAGCAGGGGATACCGCATTCTTTATTACCTTAAAAGAAGGGGTAGAAGAAATTTATAAGCTAACAGGGAAACGCAAAGCTTCAATTAAGAATGTTATGATTTTGGGGGGTGGTCGAATTGGATACAATACGGCTCGTGAACTTTGTGAAAAGAAGTTTAATGTAACCATCATAGAAAAGAATAAGAAAAAGGCTTTTGAAATCGCCGATTTACTCCCTAATGCACTTGTTATTCATGCTGATGGAAGAAATGCTGAACTTTTGGAGGAAGAAGATCTTTCTACTATGGATGCTTTTATTTCAGTTACAGAAAATTCGGAAACGAATATTATGTCCTGTCTAATGGCGCATTCCAAAAATGTAAAAAAAACCATCGCTCTTGTAGAGAATATGGACTATTTTCAATTATCACACTCTATAGGAATTGACACCCTCATTAATAAAAAATTATTAACTGCCAATACTATTTTCAGGTACATTCGAAGAGGGGAGGTGGTTGATATGACAACTTTAAACAATCTCAATGCAGAGATATTAGAGTTTATTGTAAATGCGAATTCAAAAGTTACTGGCTATAAAATCAAAGACCTTGATTTTCCCAGAACAGCCATTATTGGTGGAGTAATAAAGGACGGTAAAGGAATAATCGCTTTAGGCGATTATAGGATAAGTGCGGGTGATCGAATTGTAGTGTGTTGTCTACCCCGCTCTATAAAGCGTATTGAAAGTTTATTTCTGTAATTCTTATGCATAGCCTTAATTATAAGATCGTTGTATTTTTAATGGGGATATTATTGCTTTTCAATGGAAGCCTTATGTTGCTTTCATCCCTTACAAGTTTTATTTTTAAGGACGGAGTTACTTTTGAGTTGACACTTTCAGCTTTTTTAGTGCTTTCTACCGGAGCTCTGATGATGCTTTTTGGGAGACAGTATAATAAACAAATCCAAAAGAGAGAAGGTTATCTAATTGTAAGTTTAGGATGGGTTTTGATGTCATTATCGGGTACCATTCCGTATTTACTGACAGGAGCCATTCCTAATTTTACAGCGGCTTTTTTTGAAACCATGTCGGGCTATACCACTACTGGGGCTTCTATATTGAATGATATTGAGATTATGCCCAAAGGAGTTTTGTTTTGGAGAAGTACGACGCATTGGATAGGAGGGATGGGAATTATTGTCCTTGCCATTGCGATACTTCCTTTTCTGGGAATTGGAGGAACTCAGCTTTTTACTGCAGAAGCACCTGGTCCAGGGGGTGATAAACTTCATCCAAGGATTACCGATACCGCAAAGCGCTTGTGGTTAATTTATGTAGCGTATACCTTATTGGAGACTTTCCTACTTTACTTTGCAGGGATGTCTTTTTTTGATGCGATAAACCACTCTATGAGTACCCTCTCCACGGGTGGGTTTTCAACCAAAAATGCAAGTATTGCTTTTTGGAATGACCAACCCTTGATTCAGTATATTATTATCTTTTTTATGTTTTTAGCGGGGATGAATTTTGTTTTAAGTTACTATGCTTTTACACGAAAATTTCAAAAAATTATTCGAGACGAAGAGTTCAAAGTATATTTTTCTTTTATTTTAATTTTTACTGTCCTCACCACTTTAATTGTTCTAAATAAAGAGCAATATTCAGTTGCTCCGATACTTTCATCCTTTAGTGAGGTAGAGTCTACTTTTCGTGACGCACTTTTCCAGGTGGTTTCTGTTATTACCACCACAGGATTCGTTTCTGCTGATTTCACACTCTGGACTCCTTTTTTAACTATTGTTTTTTTTGGTCTTATGTTTTTGGGAGGATCTTCAGGTTCTACAGCGGGGGGTGTTAAAGTGGTTCGTCATATGCTAATGATTAAAGGGGGTTTTTTAGAATTTAAACGGGCTTTACATCCTAACGCTATTATTCAAGCACGGTACAATAAAAAAATTGTTGGGGATTCAATTTCCTATAATATTCTAGGCTTTTTTATTTTATATATGCTTAGTTTTATTATTGGGGCTCTTGGGTTTGGTTTGCTCGATATAGATTTTGAATCTACCATCGGTTTAGCCGCTTCTACCCTCGGGAATGTTGGGCCTGCTTTGGGTGATTTCGGACCCAGTCATAATTACGAAGCCCTTCCCGATGCGGGAAAATGGTGGGCTAGTTTTTTAATGCTGTTGGGGCGTTTGGAGCTGTTTACTGTATTAATTTTATTTACTCCTTTTTTCTGGCGGAAACATTAATATCCGTATTTCTTTTTCCAACGGAGTTTCAGAAAATCACGAATACTATTTTCTTTTGAATTATTTCCGGGCTGGTATAGTGTTGTTCCTTTAATTTTTTCTGGAAGAAATTCTTGTTCCGCAAATTGATTTTCAAAGTCATGCGCATATTTATATGCCTCACCATACCCTAATTCCTTCATTAATTTAGTTGGGGCATTTCTTAAATGAAGAGGTACGGGCAGATTTCCGGTTTGCTTTACTTTTTCTTGAGCGTCACCTATTGCCTTATAGGCAGCATTACTTTTTGGGGAGGTAGCCAGATATAATGCACATTCACTCAGCAAAATTCTACCTTCAGGATATCCTACACTATTGACCGCTTGAAATGTGCTATTGGCAAGCACCAAGGCCGTAGGATTTGCTATTCCAATATCCTCTGCTGCGAGAATGAGCATGCGTCTTGCAATAAAGCTGATGTCTTCTCCAGCCTCTATCATTCGAGCTAGCCAGTAGACCGCTCCATTAGGATCACTTCCACGTATAGATTTTATAAAAGCGGAAACGATGTCGTAATGAAAATCTCCATTTTTATCGAATAAAACACTATTGGTTTGTACCGTTTTAAAAACGAGATCATTAGTGAGAATTAGGTTTTCTTTACTATTTGCTTGAATAACCAATTCAAGGAGTGAAAGTAATTTTCTGGCATCACCACCGGCCAATTCAATGAGTGCTTCCGTTTCTTTTAATTCAATAGTATAATTTTTTAGAAAGGAATCTTTTTCAAGAGCATAATAGAGAATTTTCTCTAAATCTTCTTTTTCAAGTGCATTTAGAATATAAACTTGACATCTTGATAGCAAAGCATTTATTACTTCAAAGCTAGGGTTTTCGGTCGTTGCGCCAATCAATGTAATGATTCCTTTTTCAACAGCGTTTAGTAAAGAATCTTGTTGTGACTTGCTAAATCTATGGATTTCATCAATAAATAAAATGGGGCTTTTTCCAGAAAATAATCCTCCCGAATTTTCTGCTTTATGAATGATTTCTCTTATTTCTTTTACCCCTGCATTAATGGCTGACAATTGATAAAACGGGCGTTCTTTCTCAAGCGCCAGTAATTGTGCTAAAGTTGTTTTGCCTGTACCTGGAGGCCCCCAAAAGATGAGTGAAGGAAAAACTCCATTCGTTATCATTTGAGTTAAACTTCCTTCTTTACCTACCAAGTGACCTTGTCCGAAATAATCCTGAAGCGATTTTGGACGCATGCGCTCTGCTAGTGGTGTATTCATTTTACGAATATAAGGTTTTAAGGTATTTTAATTAAAATATATCTTTTGGACTCCTATTGTTTTAACTCATTTAACTCCAAAAAAAAACCCACCTGAAAAGGTGGGTTTTAAACTTATTCTAGTTTTTATTAGTAGCTGGTAAAAGCAGCAGTTACATCAAAAAACTCAGGAAGAGGAGAAGGAATGTTATCATTCGCATCTACTTCTTCTTGTGGGTAAAGAAATCTTTGAGGGAAATCCGAAGCTCCAGTACTACCTGTAGGCTTATTTGGAACACCAATAAAGTTTCTTGTTCTTCTTAAATCGTGAAACGTTACTAACTCACCAATTAAAACTAAATACTTTTCTTCAAGAATTTGTTTTAGTAGTGTTGCACCACTTGCAACTGAATCTGGAAAACCGTCTGCAGCATCATATTGAACTCTCAAATCAGCTCTTACATTGTTTAAGTGTTGTAATGCACCTGACTCATCACCAGTTTTATACTTCGCTTCAGCTAAAATCAATTGATTCTCCACATAACTAGCGATTTTCATCGCGCTTGTTTGTGAAAA
>Ga0222717_10001307_pt1 | contig 20544 bp, 15 predicted proteins | sample C33_18DmetaG_FD_165053 | JGI IMG/M metagenome (GOLD analysis project Ga0222717, IMG submission 165053) | Estuarine water microbial communities from San Francisco Bay, California, United States - C33_18D | ecosystem: Environmental > Aquatic > Marine > Unclassified | place: USA: California...
CTTTCTGGGATAGCATTTTTTGCTGGACTATTTATATATGTAGTGTTTAATAGTATATCTAAAGTACCATTGGAGCCTACAGGAGACCCATTATTAAAGGAAAGTGAAAAATTTGTTTACTAAATAAAGAGTTTATAAATGACATTATTATTAACATTAGCAATTTTAATCTTAACAGGAGTAGCCTTTTGGCAAATCTCTAAGATTTTTGAACTTTCACAAATGGGAAGAAAAAAAGATGATTCCCAGATTGCAACTGAGAAAGACAATGATCTTAACGGAAAGCTAATGTTTGCATTTTTGGTTTTTATATATGCTGTAACCATTTATTCCTTTTGGTCATATTCAAAAGTACTTTTACCTGAATCAGCTTCTGCTCACGGCCCTGCCTATGATACTTTATTATGGATATCATTTGCCATAATATTATTTGCTCAAACCATTACACAAGCTGTATTACATGTTTTTGCTTATAAGTATAGAGGAATAAATAACAGAAAAGCTTATTTCTATACACACAATAATACTCTTGAGTTTGTTTGGACTATCATTCCTGCAATTATCTTCTTTGTTCTAATAATTTATGGAATGGTTACATGGGGAAATATCATGAATATTGAGGAAGATGAGGATGCCTTAGTAATTGAATTATATGCTCAGCAATGGAATTGGAAAGCTAGATATGGTGGAGAGGACAACGTATTGGGAGATGCTAATGTTCGATTTTTAAACGATTTTGATGGAAAGAATTCGGTTGGGATAGATTCTTCTGATCCTAATGGAATGGATGATATTGTTGTTAGTCAAGAATTTCATCTTCCAGTTGATAGAAAAGTTATTTTTAAATTTAGATCTCAAGATGTATTACATTCTGCATATATGCCACATTTTAGAGCTCAAATGAATTGTGTTCCGGGAATGATTACAGAATTTTCTTTTACTCCAACGATAACAACTGCTGATATGAGAATGAATTCAGATGTTGTAGATAAAGTAAATAGAATTAATAAAATAAGATATGAAAATAGTAAAGAGCTTACTGCAAATGGTGAAGAGGCTCTTGAACCTTATCAGTTTGATTATTTATTATTATGTGCTAAAATTTGTGGTTCATCTCACTACAACATGCAAATGAAAATAGTAGTTGAATCTGAAAAAGATTATGAAAAATGGTTGTCACAACAAAAAACATTTTCTGAAATAATACAATAAAACACTATGTCAGAATTAACAAGTATATCACACTCGAACCATGATGATCATCATCATCATCATAAAGAAACATTTATAACTAAATATATTTTTAGTCAAGATCATAAAATGATTGCTAAACAATATTTGATTCTTGGAGTATTGTTTATGGGCTTTATAGGAGTTGCTATGTCATTATTATTCAGATTACAATTAGCATGGCCTGAACAATCTTTTGCAGTTTTTGATATTTTTTTAGGAGACTGGGCGCCTGAAGGTGTTATGGATCCTAATATTTATCTGGCACTTGTTACTATTCATGGAACAATAATGGTATTCTTCGTTTTAACAGCAGGTCTAAGCGGAACATTTAGTAATTTATTAATTCCACTTCAAATTGGTGCTAGGGACATGGCATCTGGCCTACTAAACATGATTTCATTCTGGTTATTTTTCCTATCTAGTATGATCATGCTTGCTTCGCTTTTTGTTGAAGCAGGTCCAGCTGCAGCAGGATGGACTATCTATCCACCCTTAAGCGCACTACCTCAGACCCAACCAGGATCTGGTATGGGTATGACTTTATGGTTAATATCCATGGCAATTTTCGTTGCATCATCTTTACTAGGTTCTCTAAATTATATTGTTACTGTTATCAATTTACGTACAAAAGGAATGTCAATGTTTAGACTACCTTTAACTATTTGGGCATTTTTTGTTACTGCGATTATTGGTGTTATTTCATTTCCAGTATTATTATCCGCAGCACTTTTATTAATAATGGATAGATCCTTTGGGACTTCTTTTTTCCTATCAGATATTTTTGTTCAGGGTGAAGTTCTTCACTATCAAGGAGGTTCTCCTGTATTATTTGAACATCTATTTTGGTTTTTAGGGCATCCGGAAGTATACATTGTTTTATTGCCAGCCTTAGGAATTACATCAGAGATTATAGCTACAAGTTCAAGAAAACCAATTTTTGGTTATCGAGCAATGGTTGCTTCAATTTTAGCGATAGCCTTTTTATCTACAGTTGTTTGGGGACACCATATGTTTATTTCAGGAATGAATCCGTTTTTAGGATCTGTATTTACATTTACAACTCTTCTAATTGCAATTCCTTCTGCTGTAAAGGCCTTCAATTACATTACTACTTTGTGGAAAGGTAATCTTCAGTTTAATCCTGGAATGCTTTTCTCAATAGGTCTTGTTTCTACATTTATAACTGGAGGATTGACAGGAATAATTCTTGGTGACAGTACTTTAGATATTAACATACATGATACTTATTTTGTTGTTGCTCATTTCCATTTAGTAATGGGTATTTCAGCCTTGTACGGGTTATTTGCAGGAGTTTATCATTGGTTTCCTAAATTATTTGGAACAATGATGAATAAAAATCTTGGTTATATACATTTTTGGATTACTGCAATTTCTGCATATGGGGTATTTTTTCCGATGCATTTCATTGGTATGGCTGGTCTACCAAGAAGATACTATACTAATACTGCCTTTCCGTATTTTGATGACTTAGCTAATATAAACGTAGTAATTACAGTTTTTGCTTTACTAGCAGGAGCAGCTCAATTGGTCTTCCTTTACAATTTTATACATAGTATGTTCTTTGGTAAAAAGGCAGAACAAAATCCATGGCGATCAAATACAATGGAGTGGACTGCTCCAGTAGAACATATTCATGGGAACTGGCCTGGAGAAATTCCTCACGTTCACAGGTGGGCATATGATTATAGTAAACCTGGTCAAGATGAAGATTTTGTATTACAAACTACTCCAATCCAAAAGGGAGAAATTGAAACCGAACACTAGGTTGCAGTTTTCCTTTTAGATTTTCTTTTGCTTATCTTTGATTAGATGAATGAAAATCTAGATCCTACAGATTCAAGTTATACAAATGAAGAACTTGAAATTGATAAAGCATTAAGACCACTTTCTTTTGATGATTTTGCTGGTCAAGATCAAATACTAAATAATTTAAAAATTTTCGTTGAAGCTTGTAATCAAAGATCTGACGCATTAGACCACACTTTGTTTCATGGCCCCCCAGGATTAGGAAAAACTACTTTAGCTCATATAGTAGCAAATGAATTAGGAGTCAATTTAAAAGTAACCTCAGGTCCAGTTCTTGATAAGCCTGGAGATCTAGCAGGGTTATTAACAAATTTAGAGCCTAGAGACGTTTTATTTATTGACGAGATTCATAGGTTAAGTCCAATAGTTGAGGAATATTTATATTCAGCTATGGAAGATTATAAAATCGATATCATGATCGAGACTGGTCCTAATGCCAGGACTGTACAAATTAATTTAAATCCTTTCACTTTAATTGGTGCCACTACAAGATCGGGATTATTAACAGCTCCAATGAGAGCTAGATTTGGTATAAACAGCAGACTAGAGTATTACAATACTGAACTGCTTTCTACAATTGTTCAAAGAAGTTCAGATATACTTAATATTGAAATCAATAACGATGCTGCTATAGAAATTGCTGGAAGAAGTAGAGGGACTCCTAGGATTTCAAATTCTCTTTTGAGAAGAGTGCGTGACTTTGCTCAAATAAAAGGAAATGGATCTATAGATTTAGAAATTACTAGGTATGCCTTAAAATCCTTAAATGTTGATAAAAACGGTCTAGACGAAATGGATAATAAGATTCTTAAAACCTTAATTGATAAGTTTAAGGGAGGTCCAGTTGGAATTAATACTTTATCTACTGCTGTTTCAGAAAGTTCTGAAACAATTGAGGAAGTATATGAACCTTTTTTGATTCAACAAGGATTTATTGTTAGAACTCCAAGGGGAAGAGAAGTAACCAAACTAGCCTATAATCATTTAGGATTAAAAAAAACAAATTCTCAAGAAGAATTATTTTAAAAAAATCTTATGAATTTAAATAACGTATTTTACGAATTATTAATCAAATTTGAAATTCCTGATTTTTATGCGAAGTTGATTAACCTCTTTTTAGTAGGGTTAATTATAATTTTAGTGGTAGAATTATTTGAATTACCATCAAATATTAATATTAAGTAATTTGAAAAAAATAATATTATTTATATGCTTCATTTTTACATTTTCCTTAAATGCTCAATCTCATGATGATACAACATGTACATCTATTTATTTAATTAGACATGCTGAAAAAGATAGAACAGACTCTAATAATTCTAATCCACATTTAAATTCTCTTGGAAAAGAAAGGTCTTTAAGGTGGAAAACTTTTTTTAAAAATATAGAATTTGATGAGTTTTATTCTACTAATTATCACCGAACTATTGAAACAATTAAGCCAACTTCAAATGGTCGGGAGATAGTAATTTATAATCCATCAACCATAAATTATAAAGATTTTATTTTAAATAATAAAGGCAAAACAATTCTTGTTGTTGGCCATAGTAATACCATCCCTAAATTTGCTAACAATCTTATAAATGATAAAATTTATCAAAATATTTCTGACACAAATAATTCAAATTTGTATGTGATTAATATTTGTGAAAATTCAGAAATTATAAATAGGCTTTACTTTGTTAAATAATGGATTTTAAAATTGAAAAATTACCTAAAGTTGAATTACATGTTCACCTAGATTGTTGTCTTAGTTATGAAGCTTTAATCAAGATAGATCCGGGTGTAAGTCTATCAACATTTAAAGAAAAATTTATTGGAACCTCATGTAGTTGCTTGAAAGACTATATAAAATGTGCGGATAATGCTTTAGAATATATGCAATCGAAAGAACAACTAGAAATTGTTGTAGAGGATTTATTTAATCAATTTAAAGAAGATAATATACTATACGCTGAGGTTAGATTTGCCCCACTATTACACATTAACAATGGTCTTTCTGCAAGAGAAGTTGTCGAAATTATTAGCAAGAAAACAAAACTAGAATGCTTAAAATCTGAAATAGAGGTAGGTCTAATTTTGTGTACACTAAGACACTTTACTGAAAAACAAAGTTTAGAAACTATTAATTTAGTTCATCAATTTTCAAATGAAAATATTTTAGGATTTGATATAGCTGCAGATGAGGCAGGTTTTCCACTGGACAATCATATTAAAGCATTTGAATTTGCCCATAAAAATAATATTTACTGTACTGCTCATGCCGGTGAAGCTTTAGGAGCAGAAAGCGTAAAATCTACTTTAAAAAATCTTAAACCTCATAGAATTGGGCATGGTGTTAGGTGTATAGAAGATAATTTATTATTAGAAAAAATAAAAGAAGAGAATATTCATTTAGAACTTTGCTTAACAAGTAATATTGTAACTAAAGTTTTTAAAAACATTAAAGATCATCCAGTAGATTTTTTATTTAGAAATGGAATATCCATAAGCATAAATACCGATGGAAGAACAATCTCTAATACCACTTTGAATAAAGAATATAATTTACTTAATAAAAATTTTAATTGGTTAAAAAATAAATTTTTGGAAGTTAATGTTAATGCAATGAAGGCCTCATTTTCATCAAAAGAAATAAAAGAAAAAATTATTTCTAAATTATATTTGTTGTACAATTAAAAAAAAGATCATTGGTTACAATTTCATTTTTTAGTTACAAAAGCAATAAGTTTTGGGCTTTTAAGCAGATGTATTTAGCTAATTTTTTAATAAAAAAAACATCTGGTTTAAAATTCTACAAATTACTTGGAACAGGAGCAGGAGCTGGTTTTAGTCTTTACCCCGATTTCAGTACCTATTCAATTTTATGTGTTTGGGATAATTTCAAGTCAGCCAATGATTTTATTAATAATAGTCATCATTCCTACAAGATTTCTCAGAAAGCTTTTTCAAGAAATGATTATTTTCTTAAACCTGTTCATAGTCATGGTAAATGGGATGGTATTAATCCTTTTAGTGAACTAATTAATTCTGATTTTGATAAAACTAAACCAATAGCAATTATCACAAGAGCAACTTTAAATTTTGGTAAGTTATTTGAATTTTGGCAATCTGTTCCAAAAGCTTCTAATGCTATTAAATCTGCTAAAGGTGTTTCATGGTTTAAAGGGATAGGCGAAGTTCCTTTTATACAGCAGGCAACATTTAGTATTTGGGAAAATCTAGAATCGGTAACAAATTTTGCATATAAAAATATTAATCACTCTGAGATTGTTAAAAAAACAAGGAAAAGAAAGTGGTATAAAGAGGATCTTTTTTCTAGGTTTGAGATTATTGATAAAAAAACTAAAGTGTTTAATAATTGAAAAAGGTTATAATCATTGGATCTGGAGTTGGGGGCCTAGCTACAGCCTTGAGATTAAAAGCTCAAGGTTTAAATGTTGTGGTATTTGAAAATAATAGTTATCCTGGAGGTAAATTATCTTCATTTAATTTGGGGCAATATAGATTTGATGCAGGCCCATCATTATTAACAATGCCACATTATATTGATGAACTTTTTGAGTTGTTTAATGAAAACCCAAAAGACTATTTTAAGTATAAAAAAAAAGATATTTCTTGTAAGTATTTTTGGGAAGATAAGACTGTGTTAAATGCTTATTCAGATAAAACTAAATTTATAAATGAGATCAATAAAGTTTTAAAAGTTGATAAAAACATTGTTACAAAATATTTACTAAAGGCAAAAAAAAAATATGATTTAACCAAAAGTATTTTTTTAGAACAATCGTTACATAAGATTAAAACTTATCTATCATCAGATTTATTAAAAGGTATTTTTAATTTATACATTTTTCAAATCAATAAAACTCTTGATACAGTTAATCAAGATGAACTTAAGGAACCTCATTTAGTTCAGCTATTTAACAGATTTGCAACATACAACGGCTCATCTCCATTTAAAACACCTGGAATGATGACTTTAATACAGCATCTTGAACAGGAGTATGGAACCTTCGTTTCTGAAAAAGGAATGATTAATATTTCAAATTCTATTTATGATTTGGCTAAAAGAAATGGCGTAAAGTTTGAATTTAATAAGTTAGTTAATGAGATTGTTGTAAAAAACAATAAAGCAGTAGGAGTTAAAGTCAATAATACTATGATTGAATCTGACTTTGTTATTTCAAATATGGATATTGTACCAACTTATAAAAAACTCTTAAAAAAATCATATCAACCAAAAAAAATTTTAAATCAAGAAAGGTCAAGTTCCGCTTTAATTTTTTATTGGGGAATAAAAAAAACCTTTAAAAATTTAGAATTACATAATATACTTTTCTCAAATAATTATAAAAAAGAATTTGATTCTATTTTTGAGTTTGGAACTATTAGTGATGATCCAACCGTGTATATTAACATTACCTCAAAGGATGTTGCTTCAGATGCTCCAAAAGAAAGTGAAAATTGGTTTGTGATGATAAATAGTCCTAACGATAAAGGTCAAGACTGGAGCGAAATTGTAAAAACTGTACGAAAAAATATTATAAATAAAATAAACCGTACTTTAAATACAGATATTGAAAGTTTTATTGAATTTGAAAAAGTATTTTCACCAAAAACTATAGAGAAAAATACTCAATCTTATTTAGGCTCATTATATGGATCTTCTAGTAATAATATAATGTCAGCTTTTTTAAGACATCCTAATTTTTCAAAACATATTCAAAATTTATACTTTTGTGGAGGAAGTGTTCATCCAGGGGGTGGAATACCACTTTGTTTACTTTCTGCCAAAATAGTTTCAGAATTAATAAAAAAACAATGAAAGTTTTAATTCCAAATAAACCCACTTCCATAATTTCAATAGGAATTATTTGGCTGTTTCACATATGTGGAATGATTGGAATTTCTTATGGAAATAAAGAATTTTTTTTAGCTTTTACTCCAATAAATCTTTTCATTTCATTTGTTTTATTATTTATAAATCAGGTACAGCTTGAAAAATCTGAACTAAATGCTGCTTTAATTATTTTTTTTATTGGAATGATTTCAGAAATCTTAGGTGTTAATTATGGATTAATCTTCGGAGATTATGTTTATCTAGATAATTTAGGGTTTAAAGTTTTAGGAGTTCCTGTTTTGATAGGTGTTAATTGGATTATTTTAACTTTTATTACAGGTTCAATGTCTAGTTACATAATTAAAAACAAACATAAAGCCGCTATCACTGGAGCGATTTTAATGATATTATTGGATTTAATTATTGAGCCCGTTGCTCCACTTCTAGGGTTTTGGATATTTGACTTACCTACAGTCCCATTACAGAATTATATTGGATGGTTTATTATTGGATTGACTACACAATACATATACCACTTTAATGTAGAAAGAAAAGAATATTCATTTTCAATAAACCTTCTTCTTGTTAATGCTGTATTCTTTGCTTTTTTAAATTTTCAGAATTTATAAAATTTATTTAGTAACAGATAAAACACCATCTTTTAAACTAGTTGTATAACAGTTTAAAGGACCTCCTGCAGTTCCACTGGTTGTACAGTCTGTAGGGTAAGAATTATTGTGTTGACCACAAACAAATTTATCTGCCGAGGTATTATAAGACCATTGATTTCTTGCACCTTGATGAGGACAAGCATTAGTAAATGCTCTGTAAGTTGAAGCGTCTATTTTAAGAAGTAGCATATTTTGTGCTGTAAAATTCATCCAACCATCATTTTGAAGTTTAGAAAAATTTGAATTATTAAGAGTTATACTTACAGTGCTTCCACTAACAGAATAACCGCTTGTATTATTGTTGTTTCCACCGCCATTGTTGTTACCACCTGAATTGGTAGGAGATTCATCACCACCTGAAGAACAGGCTTCAAGCATGGTAACTCCAAAGAATGCTAATGCTACTGTTGGGCACACATTTTTTAAAAATTCTCTTCTTTTATTTTTCATGAAATATAAATTTCTAAACCAATATTCAATAATCATTCCAAAAATAAATTTTATTTAAATTTTTTAAAAAATTAGAATTATAAAAACTCTAAGTAAAATAAATATAAACTATACATAATATTTTTAAATCTATTTTTTTATTTTAAATTAGCACCTAAATAATTTTAATATAAACATCATAAGTGCCTAATAATCAGTATTTTTTGAAAAAATTTATTCTAATTTTTCTAATATGTTTTTCTGTAAAGGCACAATTGTTACCGCCTATACAATCATATACTCCAGAGCAATACAATGGTGCTAATCAAAATTGGATGATTGATGGATCCAGTGATAATCAAATTTTATTTTCAAATAGTGAAGGTCTATTAGTTTATGATGGAACAACTTGGGTTAAATACAATTCCCCTAACGGAAGTCTTATTAGATCTGTTAAATTTATTAACGATTTAATTTACACGGGTGCTCACTCAGATTTTGGATATTGGGAAAAATTATCTAATGGAACACTTTATTACACCTCATTAATAAAAAAACTAAATTTAAATTTAGAGGAAGATGAAGAATTTTGGAAAATACTGACTTTAGATAATTGGATAATTTTTCAATCGCTACATAGGTTTATCTTCTTAGACAAGAATTCTAGTGATGTTAAATATCTTAAAATTGATGATACCATTATTACCTCTTTTATTATTGATAATCAAATTTATTTTAGCTTACAATCTGGATTTTACAAGTTAATTAACGGTCAGCCAGTACAAATATTTAATAATAAAATTCCTTCTCCGATTGTAAACGCTTTTAAAACAAATGATGGTTTGTTGTTTTTAACTGAAAATGATGGATTTTATATTGAAAAAAAATCTGGTCAATTATCAAAAATTAATTCTTATTTAGATTTAAACAATAACTTTTCAATTTTTTCATCTCTTAAATTAAATGATAATTCTTTTGTTTTAGGAACTGTTGGTCAAGGCTTAATCTTCTTAGACTCTAATCTGAAATATGTTAATAAAATTGATAAATCTAATGGCCTTATCAATAATACCGTACTTTCTTTATTTCAAGATTTTGAAAACAATATTTGGCTTGGTCTTGATAATGGAATTTCGGTTATAAATATCAATTCTCCTTTTAAAATTTACAGTGATGATAATGGGGTATTGGGAACAGTATATGCTTCTAAAGTATATAATAATTTTTTATACATAGGAACTAATCAAGGTTTATATTATAAAAAAAATAATTCAAGGGAAGCTTTTAAACTGATGCGAAATACAAGTGGACAAGTTTGGAGTCTTGAGGAAATTGATGGATTACTTTTTTGTGGCCATGATAAAGGAACGTTTATTGTTAAAAAATCTATTGCTCAAAAAATTGATGGGACTGTAGGCTCATGGACCTTTAAAAAAATCCCTAATAATTCAAGTGAAATTTTAGAGGGTAGTTATAATGGATTATCTGTACTATCTAATATTAATGGAAGTTGGGTTGTTAAAAATAAAATTTCAGGCTTTGACATATCATCTAGATTTTTTGAATTAGCTAATAATGGTAAGATTATAGTAAGCCACGGATATAAGGGGGTGTATAAACTCTCTGTTAACTCAGACTTTACTAAAGTTATTGATTATGAATTAGATTCAATTGCTACCACTGGAGGTAATACTAGTTTGGCAAAATTTGATAATAAAATCTATTATAATTTTATCGATGGTGTATTACAATACAATTCTTTAACTAATAATTTTTCAAAAGACACTCTGCTCTCAAATTTATCTTCTAAATATCTCTTTTACGGAATTATAAGAAACGATAACGATGGTAAATTATGGTTGTTCTCAGAGAGTAAATTACATTATGTTTATAAAGATCTAGTAACTGGAAATAAAAAAGTTAACTCTTTAGTTTACCCCTTTGATTTAAGAAGAACTGTTTTTGAAAATATTTCAAAAACAGATGAATCAAATTATATTTTGGGGACTAATAATGGATATATTTCATTGGATATAGATAACTATTCTACAAAATCTCCGGAGATTAGACTTAATAAAATTGAAGCCTTTAAATTAAATCAAGACCCTGAACTTTTGAATAATGAAGGATTTAATCAGTTGGAGTATAATTCAAATAATTTAAGATTTTATCCAAGCGTCTCAAATTATCAAAAATTTCAACCAGTAACTTTTGAATATTTTTTAGAAGGTTATTTAAACGAATGGATTTCTATAGATGAGACTTCAGTAATTACGTTTAATAATTTAAAGCCAGGTGATTACGAGTTCAAGTTAAGAGCTAAAATAGGAGATTTATATTCCAAAAATACCGAATCTTTCTCTTTTTCGGTAGAACGCCCATGGTATTTTTCAAATTTTATGATTGCTAATTATCTATTAATTTTTGCTATCCTTTTTTTCTTACTAAACAGATCCTATGAAAAATATTACAGAGATAAAGAAGAGAAAATGATAAGAATAAATAAAAATAAGATGGAGTTGATTGAATTTGAAAGAAAACAAGCTCTAATGGCCGTTGAAAATACTAAGTTACAAACTGATATTGAAAGTAAAAATAGAGAGCTTGCTGTTTCAACCATGAGCATGATAAAAAAGAATCAATTTTTAAGTAAAATTAAATTAGATCTTAAAAAATCAGATTCATCTAATAAAATATTTTCAGTTATTAAAATGATTGATAGAAACCTAAATAATAAAGACGACTGGAAATTTTTCGAAGAAGCTTTTAATAATGCGGATAAGGACTTTCTTAAAAAAGTTAAATCTACACACCCTTCATTAACCAATAATGATTTAAGATTATGTGCGTATTTAAGATTAAACCTTTCCTCCAAAGATATTGCACCTTTACTTAATATATCACTCAGTAGTGTAGAGATTAAAAGATATAGGCTTAGAAAAAAGATGAATTTATCTCATGGAGAAGGTTTGACAGAGCATTTACTAAGTCTATAGATTTTATAATTTGATCTAAAAAAAATACTACTTAAGCTATACAAAACCTATACATTATCTATAACATCAAAAATTAGATGTTAATTTAAATGGTCAAATAATGCGACTAAATAAGGTGAACTAACTATAATTTTATCAATTTAACACTAAATAGCACTTGTAATTGTATAATCGTCATTTCTGTATAGGTTATTTATGTTTGCTTAACAATAATTTTACTTTAGATTTAAGCTTTCTAAACAAAATATATATGAAAACAAAACTATTATCATTAATTATCTTATTAGGATCTTTCTTCATGGTGGCCCAAGATTCCACCCTAGTTGGGTCTGTATCGGATTCATCAACTGATGGTCCCTTACCAGGTGTTAGTGTTGTGATTAAAGGTACTCAGAACGGAACCACTTCAGACTTTGATGGAAACTTCAGTCTTTCAGGTGTAAGTTCTGGCGACGTTATCCAATTTTCTTACATCGGTTACATAACTCAAGAAGTTCAAGTCGGAAGTTCTTTTAACATTAGTGTTTCTCTTGAAGAAGATGTTGAAGCTTTAGACGAAGTTGTTCTTGTAGGTTATAGCACACAAAAAGCTTCAAATATCTCTGGATCTGTTACAACAGTTTCAAGTGAAGCAATTGAAAAATTAAAACCAAGCAGAGTTGAAGAAGCTCTACAAGGTCAATCAGGTTTAAATGTAATTTCTGCTCCAAACCCAGGAGGTAAGCCTTCTATTTTAATTAGAGGTATTACTTCTTTTTCAGGAACTGATCCATTAGTTGTTATTGACGGAATCAACTCTTCACTGTATGATGTTGATGCCTTAAGTTCATCTGATATTGAGACTGTTTCTGTTCTTAAAGATGCCTCTACTACTGCACTTTATGGTGTTAGAGGAGGTAATGGAGTTATTGTTATTACTACTAAATCTGGTAAGAAAAATCAAGAAACTCAATTTACTTTAGATTCATCATATGGAGTTCAAGAAGTTGAAAACTTTATCGATGTTTTAAATGCGGCTCAATATGGTGCAATACTTAACGAAGGAAGTGTCACTTCTGGAGGATCTTTGTTGTTTACTAATCCTTCCGCTTTAGGAGTTGGTACTAACTGGCAAGCTGAATTATTTGATTCTGCTCCTATTTCTAACACTACTTTATCAGCCTCAGGTGGATCAGATACTACAACGTACTTTATTTCTGCTAGTTATTTAGCGCAAGAAGGTGTAGCTGGAGGTGGAGATAAAGATTTTTATGACAGATCTACATTGAGTGCAAATTTTGTTTCTGATTTAACAGATGATCTTAAGTTTTTTATTAATACTAAATATTCTAATCTTCAAGGAAATGGTCTTGGAGGAAATCAAGTTTTCAATGCTTTAAACTTCGATCCTTCAATTTCTCCAATGGTTGATGGTGCTTATGGGATGAGTAGTACAATTACTCAGGAAGTTATAAACCCACTTGCTGGTCTTTCTAATTCATATGGAGATAATAAAACAGATAAATTAATTGGTAAATTAGAACTGCAATATCAATTATTAGATAATTTAAAAATTACATCAAGACTAGGTTATTCAGCAATTTGGCAACAACAAAAAGGGTTCACTCCACTACAATTTTATGGAGTAGGTCATAATAGTACAAATGCCAACGCTGACTTAACACCTAGAACTGAAGACGATCATAATAGAGTTTCTGAAACGAAACAAAATTGGTTCAATTATACTTATGAAATTTTTGGAAACTATGATTTTTCTGTTGATGATACCCATAACTTTAATGTTTTTGCAGGGTTTACAATTGGAAAAAGTACTTATAACGGATTAAGTGGAAGTAATGTTGATGTTCCTTTTAATTCTTGGACTTATGCAGATTTAAGTTCTGCATCAGGTGGAATTGAGGATCAAACTACAGGATCTTGGCAAGGTGTTAGCAGAAGTGTTTCTTTAATGGGAAGAGTTGAATACGATTTCAATGAGAAATATTTAGCTTCTCTAACTGTAAGAAGAGACGGTTCTACAAGCTTTGGTAAAAACAATAAGTTTGCTGTTTTTCCTTCAGCCTCTCTAGGTTGGGTTGCTTCAAATGAAGACTTTTTTAATTCTTCTGTTGTAGACTTTTTAAAAGTTAGAGCGAGTTATGGATCAGTTGGTAACGATAATGCTAGTCCACAGTTTGGTACTATATCAACTTTTCCAAAATATACTTTTGATGGAAATATTATAAACGGATCTACATTACTAGGTATTCCTAATAATGATGTTTCGTGGGAAAATCAAATCCAAACAAACGTTGGTATTGATTTAAGAATGTTTGACTCAAAATTAAGTTTAACTGCTGATTACTTTATTAAGACAGTAGATGATCTTTTATTTAGTCCAACTCTTTCACTATACCTAGGTATACCTGCATATCCAGTTGCAAACATAGGTAAAACAGAAACTAAGGGATATGAAATAAGTCTTTCTTACGGCGACGAAATTGCTAAAAATGTAAGTTTTAATACAACCTTTAATTTCACAACGGCTGAAAACTTAGTTGAGGAAATCAACAATGGTGATAAATACATTTGGGGATCTGGTTACGGTATTCCTTACAAGAATCTAACTCAGTTTAGACAAGGTGAATCTCCTGGAATTTTTTGGGGATACAAAACAAACGGAATCTTCCAGTCGCAAGCTGAGATTGATGCTCACGCAACTCAATCAAATGCTCAACCTGGTGATATAAGATTCGTTGATGTAGACGGAAATGGTAAGATAGACGGTGAGGATAGAACTAAAATTGGAGATCCATTCCCTGACTTTACATTAGGATGGAACTTTAATTTAAATGTTTCTGATTTTGATTTATCAGTATTTACTTACGCATCTGTAGGAAATGATATATATAGAGGTTATGAAAGAAACCTTAACTACACTAATAAATTTGCTTCTGTTTTAAACAGATGGACGGGTCCTGGAACTAGTACAACTGAACCAAGATACAGTTTTGTTGATGCAAATGATAATAGCAGACAGTCAGACAGATATGTTGAAGACGGTAGTTATGTAAAAATTAAAAATATTCAGTTAGGATACAATGTTCCTTTAGCTGCTGATTCTCCTTTCACAGGTGTAAGAATTTATGCAAGTGCTAAAAATGCTTTCACATTTACTGACTACACTGGATATGACCCTGAAATTTCTAATGGTGGAAACACTGTATTAGACACAGGAGTTGACAGAGGAACATACCCTTCTCCTAGAGTAGTTTCATTAGGAGTAAAACTTAAATTTTAAAAATATATCACATGAAAAATAAATTATATAAAAACATTTTATTAGTCTTAATCTCAGTAGGCTTTGTAGCTTGTGAAGATTACGTAGATTATGAGGCATCAGAAGGATATACAATCGTTGCTGGTGACTATTTCACTAAAGCATCTGACTATGAAGCTGCTCTAGTTGGAACCTATGATCCACTACAATGGAATATTTACAGTGTGATGATTGGTGACATGGCAACTCCAAATTCACTATGTGGAGGAGAAAGTGCTACTGACGTTATTGGTTTGCAAAAAATTGATGACATGATTCATAATCCTGTTAATGATCAGTTAGAATCAACATGGAAATGGATGTATGAAGGAATCAATAGAGCTAATTACTTGGTTGAAAACAAAGACAAAGTTGATTTTACTAGAAAATCAGAATTATATGGTGAAGTTCACTTTTTGAGAGCGTACTATTACTTTGAATTAGTAAAGATATTTGGAGGAGTTCCTTTATTCACTGAATCAAGATTAACTGCTGGTGATTCTGGAACTTTAGCAAGAGCTACAGCTTCAGAAGTATATGCTCAAATTGAGGCAGACCTTCAAGCTGCAATTACTGCTTTACCAGCTGCTAAGAGTACTGATGGAAGAGCTACTTCGTTTACTGCTCACGCCTTACTTGGAAAAGTATATTTATACCAAGATAAATTTGATGAAGCAGCTAGTATATTAGAGCCGTTAATTGGTCTCTACACTTTAGCTCCGGATCTTCAAAGTGTATTTTTAAGCTCTGGTGAAAATGGTTCTGAATCTGTATTTGAAGTACAACATTCTAAAAATTCTAACTGGTGGGATTGGGGATTCCCTCAAGGTTCTGAAGGTAACTTTGGAATAATTCACCACGGAATTAGAGGTTATAATGGTTCAGTTTATGCTCAAGGATGGAGTTTTAATGTTCCAACTCAAGATTTATATGATGCTTATGCTGATGGAGATTCAAGAAGATCTGTAGCAATTCTTGATATTGCAAACTGGGCTGAAACAACTGGAGCTGAATATACTGAAGGTTATGAGCATACAGGTTATTTTAACCATAAGTACATTCCTAGAGCTGGTGCAACTGCTGCACAAGGTGAGTTGAATTATGAGATGAACTACAGAGCAATTAGATATGCTGATGTTCTACTTATGGCTGCAGAAGCTAACAATAGAAAGACAAGTCCAGATGATGTTAAAGCTCAAAATTATTTGAATCAAGTTAGAGCTAGAGCATTTGGAAATAGTTCTCAAGCTTCTTCTTCTACAGGAGTAACTTTAACCCAAGAAATTTGGGACGAAAGAAGGCTTGAGCTTGCTTTGGAAGGTCATCACTTTTTTGATTTAGTAAGAACAGGTGAAGCTGCTACTAAAATTTCAGGTTTTGTTACTGGAAAGCATGAAGTGTTTCCAATTCCTCAAACAGAAATTGATATTTCAGGTTTAACCCAAAATTCTGGATACTAACATATAATATTATATAAATATGAAAACAATAAAAAAATTATTTACTTTACTTTTCGTTTTTACAGCATTTATTAGCTGTAAAGAGGATTTTCTCGAAGAAACTGATTTCGGGATTGTTGCTCCATCGGACGTAAGTGCAACTTTTAATATTACCCAAGACAATACAGGTCTAGTTACCATAACTCCTACAGCAATTGGTGCTGTAAGTTTTGATGTTGACTTTGGTGATGGTAGCGAAGTAGCCACAGGTATCGCTGCAGGTAAACATGCTAAACATACCTACACAGAAGGTAATCATACTGTTGGTATTACAGCAAATGGTTTAGGAGGTTTGAAAGCTTCAGCTTCTGTTGAGTTAGTAGTTTCATTTAAGGCTCCTCAAAACTTAGTTGTAGCAATAACCAATAGTGAAACAATTTCAAAGCAAATTGATGTAGTTGCGACTGCTGATTTTGCAACAACATTTGATGTAAATCCAGGTGTTGATGGAGTAGAAGCTGTTAGTGCTAATATTGGTGAAACTGCTTCATATGTTTATGCTGAGGCTGGAACATACACTGTCGTAGTTACTGCGAAAGGTGGTGCTATTGAGACAACGAGCGAGAGCGTTGAATTTGAAGTTACAGCTATTATGCAACCAGTAACTTCTTCCGACACTCCTCCATCAAGAAAAATAACTGATGTTATATCTATATTTAGTTCTGTATATGATGATTTAACAGGTACAGACTACTACCCTAATTGGGGTCAAACAACTCAATATGCTGAGTTTGACTTAAATGGGGATAAAATGATACAGTATTCAAAACTTAACTATCAAGGAGTTCAGTTTGCAGCTGCTCAAGATGTTTCAACTATGCAGTATTTACACATGGAAGTATGGACAGCTGATTTAGCAGCTCTGGAAATTTTTCCAATTAGTGTTACGACAGGTGAAAAATCAGTTACAAAAGAATTAACTAAAGATGCTTGGACTACTATAGATATCCCTATTTCAGCTTTTACTGATCAAGGATTATCAATGGCGGATATTCACCAATTCAAATTTGTTGGATCGCCATGGAATCCTGATGGATTTGGAACGGTTTTTATTGATAATGTATATTTTTATAAAAATCCATCTGAACCATCTCCATTAGCTGGTAAGTGGAAACTTAAACCAGAGGCTGGAGCTTTAAGAGTTGGTCCTAGCGCAGGAAGTGGTGAATGGTGGTCAATTGATGCTGCAGGTGTAACTGCAAGAGCAGTGTTCTTTGATGATGAATATATCTTTAATTCAGATGGTTCTTTTAACAATGTGTTACAAGATCAAACTTGGGTTGAAGGATGGCAAAACGGTGGTGCTGCAGAAGGAGCTGGCGCTCCTGTTGCTCCTCACGATGGATCAGCTAGTGCGACTTACTTGCATAATCAAACTACAAATACAGTAACTATAAATGGAAAAGGTGCTTACATAGGTTTACCAAAAGCGGTTAATGCTGGTGAACTTCCAAATGTAAATGTTCCTAATTCAGTTGCTTACAATGTTGATTTGTCCGATGATAATAATTCTGCTACTGTAACTATCGAAGCTGGTTCTGGAGTTTGGTGGACTTTTGAAATTCAAAGAGAAACCGTTTCTCCAACTCAATTATTTGGAGTTTGGAAACTCTCCTCGGAGCCTGGTTCACTAGGAGTAGGCCCTTCTAAAGGAAGCACAGAGTGGTGGAATCTTGATGCTGCTGGAGTTACAGCAAGATCAATGTTTGTGGACGATTCTTACTCCTTTATGAAAGATGGTTCCTTCGCTAACATTCTAGGTGGTGAAACATGGGTTGAGGGATGGCAAAACGGTGGTGCTGCTGAAGGACCTGGTGCTCCTGTTGCTCCACACGATGGATCTAAAATAAATGCATTCAATTTTGATCCAATTGCTGGAACTATAACTGTAATTGGTGAAGGTGCTTACATTGGACTTCCAAAAGCAGTTAACGAAGGTGAACTTCCAAATGTAGCAGTTCCTGGACAAGTAGTATATCAAGTTAGTTTTGATGATGCAGACACTATGTCTGTTTCTGTTGAAGCTGGTTCAGGTGTTTGGTGGAACTATAAACTAGTAAGAGCTACACAAAAAATATCTGGAACATGGAAAATGGCCTTAGAAGCTGGTTCGCTTGGAGTTGGACCATCAAAGGGTGATATTGGATGGTGGTCAATTGATGATGCTGGTTTAACTGCAAGAGCCGTCTATTTTGATGATGAGTACATTATTGGATCTGCGGGATCATTTAAAAATATTTTAGGAGATCAAACATGGGTTGAAGGTTGGCAAAATGGTGGTGCTGCTGAAGGTCCTGGAGCTCCTGTAGCTCCTCACGATGGATCTGTAAATAGTATTTATGTTTACGATGATGTATTAGGAAAAATTACTGTTTATGGAAAAGGTGCTTACATTGGTTTACCAAAAGCTGTAAATGCTGGTGAATTACCTAATGTAGAGGTTCCAGAAAATGTTATATACGATGTGACTTTTGTTGACGATAATACAATTAAAGTTTCTGTTGAAGCCGGATCTGGTGTTTGGTGGAATTATAAACTTGTTAAATAATAATAATTATGAAAAAAATTAATAAAATATTTAAATTACTTCTTGTTGTTGTAGCCTTTTCTTTTGTAGGTTGCGAAAATGAGGAATATAAACTTGGAGATATTAAAGCTCCAAGTGGAGTAAGTATTACTGCTGAAATAGTTGGTGCTGATGCTGATAATCCAAATGGTGATGGAACAGGTGTTGTTCATTTTAATGCTGTTGGAACAGATGTTATCACATGGAAGTTTGTTCACAATGGAGTTGAAAGAATGGTTCCATCTGGAAAAACTACTTATGCATTTAGTACTATTGGACTGCACACATACACTGTTAGTGCCGTTGCTATTGGTGCAGGAGGATCAACTTCTGATGTTGCTACAAATGTCGAAGTACTCGCTACATACGAACCACCAGCTGACCTAATAGCTCAGTTAACAACAGGAAAATGGAGAGTTCCAATTCCTGACGGAGGACATATGGGTGTAGGTCCTTATGATGCTACAACGGGTGTTTGGTGGACTGCTGGACCTGGTGATAAATCTACAACTGGAATGAAAGATGATGTTTATACTTTTAATGCAGATGGTACTTTTACTTTTGATGTAGGTGCTGATTTTGAAATTTTTGGAAAAGGGTATGCTTTAGAAACTGATTTTGGAGGTTTACGTGATCAGGAGCCAGACGGAAACAACGATGTTGAGAATTTTCCTATTACTCAGGAAGACGTTGATAAAATTTCTGGGACATGGTATATTACAGCACCTGGTGGAGTTGAAACTATTAATTTTAGTGGACTTGGGTTCATTGGTTTCTACACTCAATCACATGCTTTTGAAATATTAGACAGATCTAAAGCTGACGAATGGAAGCTTAAAAGTTATTATGCGCATGAAAGCAATGCATGGTTTTGGACTATAACTAACAAAGAATAATTTTGTTTAAATAAAAAAAACCTGAATAATTTAATTTGTTCAGGTTTTTTTTTACCTTTTTTTAATGAATACTAGACGATTTTTTTACAAGATATTCACAAACCTATTTTTTGTTTTTACTCTTATAATAAGTTGCTCATCTGGAGGTGAAGAACCTGACGGAGGAGGTGGACCTGTTGATCCCCCTAGTGAGATAATTCCTACAAACTTAAGTGTAAACATTACAATAGAGGGAGCTAGTTCAGAAAATCCAAACGGAGATGGATCAGGGCTGGTTAAATTTTCT
>Ga0222717_10001310_pt1 | contig 20524 bp, 22 predicted proteins | sample C33_18DmetaG_FD_165053 | JGI IMG/M metagenome (GOLD analysis project Ga0222717, IMG submission 165053) | Estuarine water microbial communities from San Francisco Bay, California, United States - C33_18D | ecosystem: Environmental > Aquatic > Marine > Unclassified | place: USA: California...
GGGACTTAGACTCATCGCCTTTGTTTCCACCATACTTACCTTCGTTAGCTTCGTAATCTCTGTGGGACTTAGACTCATCGCCTTTGTTTCCACCATACTTACCTTCGTTAGCTTCGTAATCTCTGTGAGACTTAGACTCATCTCCTTTTTTACCACCATACTCTTCGTAATGTTCCTCTTTGTGATGTTCTTCAGCATCGTGGTGAGCATCTTTCTTCAACTTCTCAATTTGTGAGTAATCGTCTTCAGCTGCGTCACCAAAATAGTTTCCGTCATCTTCTCCGAGTTCAATTTCATAAACTACTTCCTCCTCTTCCATTTCTGCAAGAGCTTCTTCTTTATCTTCAGATTCTAAACGAATCTCATATTCTACATCTGCTTCATCATCTTTTAAATTAATACCCTCTTCGTCTTGCGTAACAATGACACCGTCATCCTCACCCATAGCCTTAAAGACCTTTAAAATTTCGTCATCGGAAGCACCTGTTAAATCAAGTGGTAATAGAACTTCTTCTTCATCATCGACTTCTAAATCATCACCAGGTAAATCAGTCATTAACATTTCCTCATCACCCAAGTCTAACTCTTCGTCGTTATCAGATTCCATATCATCACCCATATCAAGACCTAAGTCTTCAAGGGCGTCTTCTATGTCATCCTCTCCATCGTCATCCACATCAATATCTAAATCAAGAACTTCTTCTTGTTCTGACATTTCTGTATCAGACATTTCAATCTCTTCTTCTTCGAGAGATTCTTTTACTAACTCACTGATTTCTTCCTTCATAGTAGAAGCAAGTATTCCTTTTGCGTTTTCTGTAATGGCTTCTTGTAGATTTTCCATCTGCAATAAAGCTTCCTCAACTAGTGTTTTTTTGTCTGCCATTTTATTTTTTTTGCAAAAAAGTTTATTATAGTTTACATATAAATATGTCAATTAGTAAAAAAGCGTAATTTTAATAACTAATAGCAAAAAAAAATCGGGATTTTAGTCCCGATTTTAATTTTTAAAATATTATATTAAAGTATATTATTCATACACCTCATCGATTTTACTCTCCACACAAGCAGTAATTCTCCAGTCATAAACAAAATCTTTAAAGTTTTTAGTGACTTTAGCCTCAACGTCAGTTACGTTATAACCCTTAACTAACTTTTCCTCTCTGATTTTTTTTACCTTACCCGAATTTTCATCAGGAAGGTCATACTGTACTTTAGCAACAAAATATTTTTCGTCCATTTTTATTTTTTTTAATAAGGTTTAATAACCTAAATAATCGGATAACTTTTTCATTAAGTCAACACTTTTACCTAAACTACTATCTACATTTGATTCAGTAGCTCTATTCTGAGTTTCTTCTTCAATATTTTCTTCATACTTACCTCTATCGTCTTTATTTAAGAATAAATAAGCTCCAGGCGTTGAAGGTGATGAAACTAAATCAAAACATATCAATTCAAAATCCTCTTGGACTTCATTTCTTTCTCCTTTCTTCACTAATGAACCAACACCACGAGAAGATACTCCCATAGTAACCCCCTGTCTCATTAAGTTAGCTGCTTGGTCACCGGGACAAGATACAACACCTCTTTCATGAAAACCTGGTGAGGTTAGTAATTTAATCTTACCCATAAGAGTGTTACCTTCCCACCACACATCTGTTATAAGATGAGAAACACGGTCTAAATCAATCAAAGAAGATTCAGGGTGGTTAAGTTCAGATATTGATAATCCCTTCTCGATTGCCTTTTTATAATTATCGGCTTCACGTCTTAATATTTTTTCAGGATATACTCTACCGTTTCTATTTGGTGTATCAAATTTCTGTAAAGTCGCATAAAACTCAAAGGGTTTAGAGTGTTCTAACTGACCATAGGATTCTTTAATTACTTTAGAGTTCCTACCGTCATTAGGGTTTATTGACCCAGCATCCCACTCAACTAAAATACCTTTACCTATATCGTTTGGTCCTAATATTTTCATACTTTTTTTATTATAAATATGTTAGACCAACTCTTTTGTCGATTTACTCTTATGTACTTTGAAATAATTTATCCCTTTTATGTTGTCTTTATAGACCGCTCTGAGTATGTCTTTTATTTTTTCCCTCAAGATTAGGGATTTAAAATCTGTGGACTCTTTAACAAATAAAGTTATTTCTAAGTTCATAAAACTCCTTTTACCTTTTTGAATTCCACTACTCCTTAAGTCTAAATCCACTATATTAAATTTCTCAAATACTAAAGGGTCACAAATCTCATGTAATGTCTGTTTTATAGTTTTTTCTAAATAACTTGTCGCTCTTTCCCAATTATCAAATTCTTTTATGGGTTCTACCCACGTCTGTAATACAATATACAGTGATTTTAAATTTTTTGCATCTACCGTCCCATAATGACATTTCACATCACTAAATAATTTTAGCTGTGATGTTTTTCCTTTTTTCATATTATAACATAACTTTAAAAGTTTATTTATTTAAATAAAATATAGTTTAATAATGGTAATATGTCAAAAACATATATTTATATTATATAAAACCGTATAATGTTAATAGTAAAGGTAAAAAATAAGAATATTGAAGCCGCTTTGAAGAACTATAAATATAAAGTTTATAGAACTAAACAGATGCAGAAAATCAATGAAAATAAAGAGTATACGAAACCTTCGGTTGAAAGAAGGGAGGAACACAAAAAAGCTATATACGTAAATAAAAAAAGAAACGACCTTTAACTGTTAGAGTACCACTTCTAACATTACTCTTCAAATCCTTTAGTTCTTGAAAATTTCTCAAGTGTTGTGAATCCTAACCCTGCACCTACAATATACATCATTCCATCCCAAACGTATTTTTGTAGAGGAATGTCCATAAATATATTTGCAACAAATGCAACACACATCATGAAAAATGCAACTATAGTAACAAATCGTTTTGATGATTTTTGACCATCAACGTCACCTAGTAATGATGTGAAAAATTTTCTCATGAAATAAGTCCACTTTCTAATTGTCTTAATTTATATAAAGACGTTAAACTATTTTCCGACTCATTAATTTTATTAATAGTTTTTTGTAATTTTTCTTTTAATTCGGTATCGGTAGATTCGTTTAGGTTATTGTTTAACTTTTCTATTACTGAGTTTTTTGTGTTGGATATTTCCTCTTTTAATGATTTACCATCTAAAGAAATAAAATACTTTAACTCGTTCTTATCCGACTCATTTAATGTAACATACTCATCATTAAATGTTTTAGTTGCAACTTTTAACATAGTTGAAAGAGGTAGATTAACTGATGTACTTTCTTTAACTACTATTGTTTTTAATAAATTGTTTTTAATCTTTAATTTAGACTCTAAAAGAGACTCTAAGTTCTTCACAACGTTTTTAGTGTAGATTTGATAATCAATATCGGTATATCTATTATCCACATTTTCTTTTAGTAACCCGTCAATCCATTCACCTAAAGAGTTAATTTTAGTTTGATTATTATCAATTAAATCTCTTAATTGTTCAAATGATTCTGATATATAATCATCAACTATACTTTCATTTAATCCCTTTTGTGACGATAACTCATCATATATATAATAAGCCTCAGAAATAGATTTATCATCTATAACGTAATGTTTAAATTCTTTTAATCCTTTTTTAAAAATATTTTTTTTGTAATTTTTTTCAAAAAAAGTTTCGATTTTAGTTTTTATTAATCCGAATGAATTCATGGTATTTTATTTTATAAATATCAATCATTTAGTAATGCGTTCAATTTATCTTCAATTTCACCTAACGACTGTCTTCCTTTAGATAAGTCTAATGTAGTTTTTCCATTAATAAAATCATCTTCTAATAATATATCTAAATCTTTATTACTAATAAATCCTTCAGGAGTTATCTCCCCACCGGAATCACCACCGGCATCACCACCTAAGTCACCACCTAAGTCACCACCTAAATCACCACCTAAGTCACCACCTAAGTCACCACCTAAGTCACCAGTTGACATTCCTGGCATATCACCTACTCCGGAGTCTGTTGTTTCGTCACCCATAGCATCACCACCTTCACCAGGTTTATTACCATATAACTTGTCTATATTAGCAAATATACCTGTCTTACTTATTACTTCAGGTGTCTTTTCTAATTCAGCGGCAACTGCCTTTTCCATTCTTTGTTGTTGAATATCCAACTTAATTTCATCATCACTAAATCCAAGAATGTGCTTCTTAGCCCAAGACGATGAAACAGGTAGAATACCATTACCTGGGTCAGTAACAGCATCTCTATAAAGTTGTATTTTCTGTGTCCATTGCTCCATCTTTAATAAATCTGCTTGTGCAGACGGATTAGTAATCCTAAAGTAAAGTTACCCAATTCATCTTCAAAACCTAAAAGATATAGATGAACTATAGCAATTTTGTTAAGTTCTTGAACCATAGATTTCTGTATTCTATTTATAGTTCTAGCAAACCTAATATCTTGTAAAGATAAGCTTTTACCATCTCCAACTACCTCTTCAAAACCTAAGAAAGCCTTAGGTACCCTCAAAGAAGTTAATAATTTTTTTTGTATATACTCAATATCGGCGATTTCAGATAGGTTTTGAGCCCCTGGTAATGTATCTATAGGATTAGGTGCGTTAGGGTCCCTAACGGGAATAAAATAGTCTTGGTCGACAGCCATTTGATTATATCTTAAGTCCACATTTCCATTGTTTGAATCGACTACCTGGTCTCTTTTGAACTTATTGGCTACTCGTTGTACGTAAGGTTCGACATCCTTATCATCCATATTACCTACAAATATCTTAAATACTCTTCTTTCGGGAGCTCTAGACGTTCTGTAAATTAACATAGCATCTTCTGATAGTATCAACTGCTTCCAAATTCTTCTACCTTTTTCCAACATAGATGTTCCGTATGGTAGTTTTCTATCGTCACCTAACAATCTGAAGTGAGCAACTTCCCACGTATTAAAAGTTATATCTTTATTCTGCCACAAAAATTTTAATGAGTCATTTTCACTTTCAGTTGAGTTCCTTTCGGGTTTAATCTTCATACCTCTCTCCTGTCTAGTAATCTCAATATTAGGTAGTTGTTGAGCTCCCATAATACCTTTTTCAGGGTCTAATTTTAAATAGACAAAATTATCACCGTACTTACATGTGTTACGTGTCCACATGGGTAAGTTAGTATTAATATCTAATCTATTATTAAATAAATCGGCTAAAACTGATTTTATTCTTTTACTTTCAGAATAAATTTGTAATATATATCCATCTTCGTCGGGAGTGGTAGACTCTTCAGAATAAATGTCTAAAGCGGCTGAAATTTCAGGAGTATATTCCATACTTTCATAGTCATAAAAAGATGCTAAACGTGTGGGTTCATAATAAACGGCTTGGGTATATAAATTGTTTTCGATTTTTTGCCATTGCTGACCTAAATATAATGTTTGTTGAGCTTGTAATTTCTCTCTCTCATATTCTTTTTTGTCGGTAGTTTTTAATATTTGTTTTTTATCAAAATTATAAACTGGGGCTTGTTGGTCTAAGGTAGAGTCCGGTCCAAATACCTTAGTCAACCTTTGCCATATAGTAAAATTGTTATTATCAGCCATCTTTTTTTAAATAAATATAAACTTTACTTAATTTAATTAAAGGTTATCTACGATTACCTCCAAATAACCAACCGTAATCCTCATAATCTTTTTTAGTGTAACCATCAATTCGTCTATGATGATTGTGTTGATTGGCTGGCATTACAGGTAAACTTGGATTGAATTCCTTAGATGAGTTTTTTACCGGAGTTTCATTAACCAACCAACTTTCCATCATAGCCTTTGTTTGGTCTGTCACCTTTTCAAGTTTCGTGAAAGAATTTTCACCAACATATATTGCCATGGCCATAGCCATAATAAGGTCGTCGTGTTGACCTTTAATATGGTCAGGTCTTCCGTTTACATAAACAAAAGTATTTAACTCGTTCATAAGACGTGTAGAACGAACAATAAAATTATGTCTTAAAGCCTCTTCAAAAGAAGCTACAATTTGAACTCTCTTCGAATTAAAGTTTAGACCAGGTATTTTCTCTATAGTGGAGGGGTTATACTTCCATTTATCGGCAACATTAGTACCTTCAACATATAAATCTTTATAATTCATTTCTTGCAATTTTCTTGCGGTAGAAACTCCCATACCACCAGTGATATCGATAACTACAAAGGCAGAATACATTGTCGCCCATTTGAATGCAACCTCAGCCGCGACATCAGGAGGTATTTTACCTAAATACTCTAAAACTTGTTCCCTCTCATCAAAATCTATAATACAAAAGGTAGTAAAGTCTTCACTGTCACCACGAGATACGTCAATACCCATAATATATTTGTGACCAACAACAGGTTCTTTCCACTGCCATAACGCACCACCCATAAACTTGTTTTCTGGTTCAACAATAAAGTTTTCCTTTATTTTTTCCACAGTATCATTAGGTATTACGTTATCACCTGAACCCAAGAAATTACACTCTAATTCCTGAGCAATTTTACGTCTATCAAACTTAAGTTTCTTAGCCATACCCTCAAACCACGTAGAATACGGTTTGTACCCTTCAAGAAATTTAGATTTAATTTCTTCAAAATTTCTTTCCATAGGAGATATGTGACCATACTCTATAATAATTTCGTCGTCATTGTAATCCTCCCTATTTAACATATAATGAACAATATCATTACATTTAATAAGTTTTAAATCTTTAGCGTACCGAGGGTCACGATACCAAAACATTTCAGTAATTTTAAAGTCATTCATACCCCTTAAACACTGGTCGTAAATAGAGTAATATATCGGGTCGAATCCATTAGGTGTGGATATTACAATTACCTTACCTCCTGTAGATAGGGATGCCATACACGCAGACCAAAAGTCATTATCAGCCTCAATAAATGCCGCTTCGTCAAACACAAGAATCGTAGGGGTATATCCACGAAGTGCGTCTTTTGATGTTGCGACTGACTTTACTTCACACCCATTAGTTAATTTATAATGTCTTTGAGAGTTTTTCTCGTTGGAGAAGTCTACACCGAACCAAGAAGGCCACTGGTCCATAAAAGCCCTGATTTTACTTGCCATCTCAACAGACGTATCAAGTTTATTGGCGATTATAAGAATTTTTTCTGGTTTAGTTTTAGAGGCTGTGACTAATTTTTTAGATATCCAAGCGGATGTTACGGTAGATACTCCAGCCTGTCTATATTTAAGTGCTATATTTTCTTCAAAAGTGTCATAATCATTTATTAAATACTCTTGGTCAGGAAATAATTTTAAAGGAACATATTTAGACTGAGTATTATCATAAGTCTGTAAATATGTTTTTAATGCATACGAGGTGTCTTTTACACACCTCGCATATTCTAATAATACCTTTTCTTTTGTTAACGCCATATAGACATTTTAAATAACTTTTATGTTAAGGAAATACCTAAGTCACCCAATAGGTCAGAAAGTCCATCATCACTATCGTCATCGTCATCGTCAGTATACTGTGACATTGCGTCTTCATACTCATACCCTTTAAGTTCTTCAATAATTTCATTAACCATTTTTGAAACAATTTGTTTCCCTTCGTCTGAACCTGAAATAATTAAACGAGCCACTTCAAAAAATTCGTCTGTAGATAAAGCTGAAAAACGTGAGAATAGATAATTTTGTACTTCTCTCATGTCGTCTTCATATAGTTTGTCGGGATATGACGCTTTAAATTTGTCCCAAATAACGGGACCTAATCTTAAATCCCATATTTCATATGGTAGTGTGTCAGTTTGACCCATAACCATATCAGCTGCCTTAGGGTCGTCGGGTAATCCTGACGTACCTAACACCTCATAAACTCCTTTAATTAATTCATGTACTAATACAGGAAAGAATAGACCTTTAGCTTTAATAGTAGGTGGGTCTGTCGTATCATCGACTTCTTCAGAACCCTGTACCCCATCACCACTTTCGGCTGCGGACATAATCATTTGGTCTGGCATTATCCAATAAAGTAAATCATTAATAGACATTAGAACACCATAAAGATTTAGTAATCTAGGGTTAATGTTATTTAACTGTTCCTCAACAAGGTGAAACATGTAATGACCCTTTTTTGACGCTCCCTGTATTAATGAGTTAATGAATCTTCTTTTAGCTTTCTCTAAATCAAACTTTTCAAAAGCCGCCATAAAGTTTTCTAAATCGTCTTCTGCCTCATCTGAACTAACCCCAAATTGTTGTTGTACTTCCTCGTCATCAATCTCTTCTGGTTCAGAAATCATATTAGACGTATCTATTTGACCTGGCATTGACTGTAACTCTACATCGTATTGAAACGCATCATCGGGAAGTGATAACTCTTGTTTAACTAAGTCTACCGATAATTGTTCTAAATAACCCTCATTATTGGATTCTATAGATTTAACTTCCTGTACAGCCTGCATTAACATCATTTGCAATTGCATAAATGCATTTTGACCTGACACTTCTTCCATACCAGTGTAGTTTTTTACTCTATCAACCACTTCTTTAAATCTTGTAGAAGCAATTAATTCAGCAAAAGAATTGTCAAACTCATCGTTTTCTTTACCAGGTAGTGCAGGATTATCGGAAATAGGTGTTTCACCACCAGAAATTTTTCTCTCGATTTCTCTATCCATTCTTTCAGGACCATCGTATTCGATTTGCTCTTTCACAGCCTTTCGTATTTTGTTAGTTAAATCACTCATCTCTAAATTTTATATTTAAGTTATTAAATTTTAAGAACTCAGGCAATCCTGTATCTTCACCCGCCTTAGGTTTTGGACTATGTTTCGGTTTGTAAGGATTACCTCTTTCAGGTTTAACACCTGGTTTTACCGTAGGTTTTGCCGGTTTAACTTCAGTTCCAGCCTTAGGTTTTGGGCTATGTTTTGGCTTATAAGGGTTACCTCTCTCAGGTTTCACCCCTGGTTTTACCGTAGGTTTAACAGGAGCAACATTAGGCTGTTCCTCTAAAATATCTTTCTTAGTTATCACTTTCCCTTTAGTTTTCTTAATCAAAGATACAATATTTTCTTCAATCTGTCTAACTTTTTCTTCTTTTTGTGTTTTTTTCTTCTTTTTAACACAGTTTGGGTATTTTTTACCGAACATAGTTTTCATACCTTTTTTTTCATACCCTTTCCAACACTTTTCAGATAATTCCTGTTGTTCAAACATACCTAAAGTAGTTAAAGTTCCGATAGGTCTTTTCATCTTTTTCTTGGGTTTACCAAATAAGGCTTCTATTACTTCTTCTTCATTAATTTCTTCTTCTGCAATCCCCATTCCGTCTCCCCCTGCGTTGGGGTTGACCCCGTAGTTACTAGGACCATCATCATTACCTACACTATTACCATCATAAGGATTAAATCCTGACTCTTTTTCTAAAGATTTATCAGAGTCACTATCTTCAGAAACTTCACTACTTTTTGTCGTTAAAGTATCATCACCTGTCTCAGTTTTACCTACTTGACCTTTTTTACCTGATTGAATCATGTTGTTAACATCCTGTGTAAACTTTTCTTTGTCACCGTCTTTATAAACTTTTGTGGTTGTACTAACGGTGTCGACCTCATCCAAACTTTCACATATTTTATTAATATGTAAATTAGACATCTTTTTAATAGTCTCATATGAGAAACCTTCTTCAAGAAGTCTTACGATTTTTTGTTCTTTATTCTTCATGATTTACAAAACTTTTTTCATATGAAAGGACAACATCCCTTTCGTATAATTTATCTTCAACGGATTTTACCGTCTCTCCAAATCTAAAAACTAAACGTTTGATGTTGTCATCTTCGATTAATTCTGATTTTTCCCACCCTAAGGCTATAACATCTTCTACAGAGTCATAAACAGAAAAAAAGTCTGAGTTTTGTACTAAGTTTAACTCAATATCTGAGTTTCTCAAAACACCGACTTTTTTAATGTATTCAATATTAGGTGGTGAAGGTCTCCCCGATGCCGGTTCAACATCCCATTCTTCACCCCACACTTCTTCTACGTCAGAAAATATAAATTCATAGATATTATCTCCTTTATAATTGGGCCCTAATTCGTTGACGTATATTAGTCTCATAGTATTTCCCCGCTAGGTGATATCTTGAGTTGTTTACCTTCCACTTCAAATACTAAGTTATCTTTATTTGTTTTACCTAAGAATTTAGTATTTTTATTTTCTTTTATTATAAATTCTGACGATAATTGTTGTTCTACTGTTTCTGATAATTCTTTAATTTCAGACTTCACCTTTGAGTTTTGAACTTTTTCTAAAATAAACCTTTTTACGTTTTTATCTTCAGTTTCTTTCTTTTCACCTTCAGTTATATCAAAATAGTTTGATAATACTTTTTCGATTTTAGACTCAGTAAAAACTTCATCTAATACACCATCGATAGGTGACCCTTCATCACCAACAGGTTCTTCTTCCATGTCTAAGTCAAAATCCATTTCGTCATCACCCGACTCAATGTCAATATCACCCTCAGTTCCGTAATCAATTTCTTCATCTTCAAAATTGGATAATACGTCTTCTAAATCTTCTTCACTTAAAGACTCTAAATTTACTGCAGATATTATTGAGTTTAAAACATATTTTATATCTTCTGAAGACATTCCATCTTGGTTATCTAATGTTCTTAGTTTTTGTCCTAACTTACCTGTTAATTTTTGAATCATTTTAAAACTTATCTCGTCTTCCTCTGATTCAACATCATTTTCAGGTACATCCATATCTAAATCTAATTCTTCTTCACCTTCAGGTGTTTCTAAATCCATATCTAAATCTAATTCTTCTTCTCCACCTCCTAAATCTAAATCACCTCCCATATCACTCATCGAAGCTTCAGGTGACGGTTCAACTTCTGGTTCAGGTGTCTTAAGTACAAACTTTTTTTGTTCACCTATTAAATCAACATTTTCGTTATGTTCGTGAATCCTATTCAATTCACCGGCAATTAGGTTTATTTTTTTCATAGCTTGTGAATAAGAACGATAATATTTTCTATTCTTCATAGGATTAATATAATCTAATTCACTTTCGTTAATTCCTTTTTTAACTATATAACCACTTTTTTCGTGTACAATACTGTAAACATTACCATCTGCGAGTTGTATAGTATAATCGGATTTATTTTCATTCAAATTCTGAGTGGTCTCGTTATAACGAGCAATTTCTAGGATACGTCTAATTTTATTGTCTCCTTGTAATTTTTCACTTCCTATTGGGTTTAAATCTGCCATTTTTAATTTTTTTTAAGAGAAAACACCATTACCACCTAACTGTACTAAATTACACTGAATTGATTCTGTTATTGTGTATGCTGATAATTCGTCATTATATTCTACAGTATTCATACTAGGATGAACTGTAGGAGTTCCACCAGTGTATAAGTTGTATGTTGAATCTGCGCTATATGTACATCCCGTGATTGCCATGTTTATATTTTTTTAATAAATATACCGTAAATACATAATTTTCTATTTTATTTAACTATCTGATAAATTTTCTTTGATTGAGAGTGTTTTATCAATCAATTCATTTTTATTATCGAACAGTTTTTGTATATATCCGTTTCTACGTAAAAATTTAAAAACTAAGTTTTCATAAGAGTATTCTCCCCCTTTTTCTAACCCACCACTTCTAAATTTTTTTATTTTGTCTTTAACCGAATCTAATTTTAATAAAGCTGAATCTAAATCGATTTCTTCTTCCACATCTTCTATCGTATTATCAATAATATCCATCCAATTCTGAGATTTAGATTCTATCTTTTTCGTATCTATTATTACTTCTTCCGGTTTTGGTTGTTTCATCCATTCATTATAAAGAACTGAATAAACACCTGTCGACATATGAGGCTCATTCATATCTTGAACATATAACTCAACTTCATATCCTTTAACGGTAATATCATGTTGTGAATTAAACACCGTTCTTTTTAAGTTAAATAAATCTTTAAATATTTCTTCTTGTTCTCCTGACTCTTTAAAATCATATATTATATGTAAATCAATATCTGAATAGTCAGACCAGTTAAAATTAGCTAATGAACCTGTCATAGTAATATCTTGAACAAAAATATCAAATCCCAAAAAATCAATAAACTCGTTCGCAATATCTAAAAGACCGTTTCTTATCTCCGGTTTCATTTTAGATTCTTCAACATTATCGTAGTTATCCCATATTTCGGGATTAAGAGTATCCTTAACAAAAAAACTACTAATTATTTTATCCATCTTTTTCTATTTTTTTATAATCGAACTTTTTACCAATTTCTTTATTAAAAAAACTTCCCTGAGATTCTGCCATTCTAAACTTAGTAAAGATAGAATGAGGTACTTCACTATACTCATATTGTATCTCACCTTTAAACGTGACTAAAAGTTTTTGTGTGGACGTATCATACTCAGCGAATTTCACTGTAGATGAGTCAATCTCACAAATAATTTTTTTACCTTTTATTCTTTCTGTTTTAATCGACATTTAGTTTTTCATCAATTAGATTATTAGGTACTTTATATTTTACTTTGTACCCATCCACCTCACCTGTTGTTGTATCAACTTTAGAATTCAGTAAAGCCTCTTTATATTCAAGGGGATTGTCTATATCAAATTCTGAGTTTAAAAAAAAATTCATCTTTCTCTCTATAACTTCCCTATTTTGACCCTTATAAAAAAACAGTGTATATTCTGGATACATTTCCCATGAGAATAACCCATAGTCTCCCGACTTAAGCATCTCATCATTATCAACTTTATCGACATCAACCTCATCACCATCTTTATTAAATTTATCCTTCAAAAAATCCTTAGCAGCCTCAAAACCTTTCTTGATACCATCTCTTACTCCTCTCAAAAATCCTTGTTCATCAAGTTCAGATTCGTTAATACCCATTAACTCACGATTACGTTTTACTTCATTTAAAACACGTTTATTCATAATAATATTTTATTATAAATACTTCTAATGATAAAAAACACATGTTTTTATTGGTATCTTTAACTTTTAGTCTTATTTTTACACTTTAATTGTAAAAATTATAAAAAATTAAGACTGTAGTAGTTTTAATCTGACATTATGTCAGATTAAAACCTTATGAAGTGACATAACGTCAACTCTTGATTTAATGGTGTAATATTTACTATATTTATATAAAATTATTTAAGATTATGATAGAATCAGTAGACCCAAACGAAAAAGGAGGAGGGAAAAAGAAAAAAGAAGTTAGTAACTCCAGAACCCCTGTTCTGGATAATTTTTCCAGAGATTTAATTAAGTTAGCGTCGGAAGGTAAATTAGACCCTGTTGTAGGTCGAGAAGTAGAAATAACAAGGATTGCGCAAATTCTTTCTAGAAGAAAGAAAAACAATCCTATTATTGTTGGTGAACCTGGATGTGGTAAAACTGCAATAGTTGAGGGTTTGGCTATGAAAATTTTTGAAGGGGATTGTCCTCAAAACCTATGTGATAAAAGAATCGTGTCGTTAGACATGACTTCTATAGTGGCGGGGACAAAATATAGAGGTCAGTTTGAAGAAAGAATGAAAGTCATTTTGGACGAACTTCATGATAACCATGATATTGTAGTGTTTATTGATGAGATTCATACTATTATAGGCGCTGGTAATTCCTCAGGTTCACTAGATGCGTCGAATATATTCAAACCGGCACTAGCGAGAGGTGAGATTCAGTGCATCGGAGCAACAACTCTTGATGAATATCGTGAAAATATAGAGAAAGATGGAGCTTTGGAAAGACGTTTTCAGAAAGTGATGGTCGATGGGTCTACACCTGAAGAAACAATGGTTATCTTAGAGAACTTAAAGTCTAGATATGAAGACCATCACAAAGTGTCATATAGTTATGAATCATTAGAGGCTTGTGTTTCTTTATCAGGGAGATATGTTACTGATAGAGAATTTCCTGATAAGGCTATTGATGTTATGGATGAGGTTGGGGCTAAAGCTCAAATCAATGTTAAATTTCCTGAAGTTATAGAGAAACTCAGAGAAGACGCTATTAGTATAAAAGAAAAGAAAATCCAAGTCGTAAAAAGTCAGAGATATGAGGAAGCGGCTCAATTAAGAGATGAAGAGAAAAAGATTCTTTCTCGTCTTGAATTTGAAAAAGAAAAATTCGAAAGTGAGAAGGATGAGAAAAGAAAAGAGATTACCGAAGAAATGGTTTATGAGGTAGTTTCTACTATGACTAAAATTCCATTGTCTAAGTTAAATTCAGATGATAAAGAATCTTTGTTGGAGTTAGAAAGTAATCTTAATAACTCTGTTATCGGACAAGAAGAGGCGGTCAAAACAATTTCTAAGTCTATTAGAAGAAATAGGGTAGGTATTAAAGACCCTAATAGACCTATCGGTTCATTTATCTTTTTAGGTTCTACAGGAATTGGTAAGACACACTTGGCTAAACAATTAGCTAAAGAAATTTTCGGAGATGAAGAATCTTTGATTAGAGTAGATATGTCAGAATATCAAGAGAAGTATTCAATGAGTAGACTTATAGGTTCTCCTCCTGGATATGTCGGATATGACCAAGGAGGTCAATTAACTGAAGCAGTTAAAAATAAACCATATTCTGTGGTACTCTTTGATGAGATAGAAAAAGCGAATAAAGACATTTTTTCAATTCTACTTCAGATGATGGATGATGGTCATTTAACAGATTCGTTTGGTCGTAAGATTAATTTTAAAAATTGTCTCATTATAATGACCTCAAACTTAGGTGTTAAGAAATTACAAGACTTCGGTACTGGTGTTGGATTTGACACTAAAACTCGTATGTCAAGTAACGAAGAAATGAAAAAGTCCTTACTACAAAAGGAACTTAAAAATCACTTCACCCCTGAGTTTTTGAATCGTGTAGATGAAGTTGTGGTTTTTAATCCCTTAAAAGAAAACGAGGTTGAAAAAATTGTTGAAATCGAACTATCGAAACTTAACCGTAGATTAGTTAAGTTGGGGTATAAAGTATCTATCGACAATAAGGTTAAAAAGTTTTTGTCTGAGGTTGGATTTGATGAAAAGTATGGTGCAAGACCTATAAAACGAGCGATTCAAGAAAAAATCGAGGATTTAATTTCAGAAGAAGTATTAAGAGGTAATATCGTAGAAGGTAAACCCTGTAAACTTAAAATGAAAGGTAAAGAAGAGGTTATACTAACAAAGGGGAGGTAATTTCTCCCCTTTTATTTGGTTTACTGTAAATAATTTACTATATTTGTAATCAAATCAACCAATAAATGAAAAATAAACAACTCAATCGACTCAAAGAGGTTTTATCAGTTCCAACAAAAACCTATAAGGAGGATGGAATGATTAAATACATTTGTAATGTTCTTGAGTCTATTGATGGGGTTACGTATCGTACTGACCACATGAACAATGTTTATGTCACTAAAGGAGAATTATCTGAAGGTGAATTTTATCCTATGTTTGTTGCTCATACCGATACAGTTCATGAATTGATTGATGACATTGTTGTTGAGGAGGAGAGTCTTGAGAAACCACCCACTTTTGGTCGAACGTTTACTGAAGAACTAAACTTATCTTTAAAAGGGTATACACCACAAGGAAATCCAACGGGAATTGGTGGTGACGATAAATGTGGTGTTTTCTTGGCACTCGAACTCCTTCGCACTTTGTCACACATAAAGGTTGGTCTATTCGTATCTGAAGAGACCGGATGTCACGGCTCTAGAGAGTGTGATGTTGAGTTCCTCAAGGATGTGGGGTATGCGATTCAATTTGACGCACCTGGAAATCATTTGATTACCGAAGTTTGTTCGGGAATTCGTTTATTTGAGAGTAATGGTGAGTTTATTAAACGTATTACCCCCATCTTTGAAAACTCTATGGGAGTATCTCCTTATCTTCAATCCCATCCTTATACTGATGTTTCACAAATTAAACAAAAAGGTGATTTTTCATGTATTAATTTTTCTTGTGGTTATTACAACATGCATTCGACATCTGAGTTTGTAGTTGTAAAGGATGTTGAAGATTCTTTAAATTTAGCTCTTGGTGTTGTAAATGAGCTTGGTTTAAATAAGTTTGGGTACACTTACATTAGACCTACATACGATTACTACGGTCAAGGTAATCTATTCAATAGTGAGGATGAGGAGTATAATTATGAGTCAGTAGACTGGGAAGAAAGTGATAACCATTACTTTAACATCTCAGATGACTCAATTGAGATTGAAAGTAAAAGTAATGGAGATACTATTACTTTAAATATGAAGGATATGGCTGATTTGTATCTACTTATCCGTGAACGTTTATTGGAAAACGAGGAGATTTAAAAAGGGTCAAAAAGTGTGTAGTTGTTCAACAGTTTAATTATTGTTGTCAACTTCGCACTTCCCTTTTTTCTTTCACCGTCAGGTTTTACCAAATCAAAATTAATTTTTGAGTTTTTTGGGTTTACTCCGGTGAAAATTATTTGAGTTTCGTCTTCTGCGGTTTTTATTGGGTATGGTCGATTTAACCCGAACTTTTTACTGATGTAGTTTAATATACTTCTATACTCAGTTGCGTCAGTAACAATATCCTCATCCATTTCTAAACCTTCTAAAGTGTTTTCCAATAGATTTGTCATATCACTGTTAAATGAGTCATTAAACACATCCCAATCCTGATATTCATTTACACTATCCATAAAATATGTGTCCAAATGAACATTTTGTTGGATTATATTCTCCAAAACCTGCTCCGAGGACAACTCTTTATTATAATCTAAATTATCTTCATAGATATCAATAAGTTTATCAATACTAATTTTATATTGACCAAAACAATTTTCATCGTCAACTTTTGTTAATCCTATTTCATCATAAAGGTTACATATTTCATCTTCAATATGTTTTATCACACCTTCGTGTGTAGACCTATCCTCCGACTCAGAATACAAATAACCAAAATCTTCATATAGTTTTGGTAATCGGTCTTCTATAAATTTCGACAATTTTACGTCCCAATCACCATCACGTTTAATTTCACTACCATCAAATGATTCTAACAACTCAGGTTCTATTATCTCAACAATAGAACGTAATATGTCAACATGTTCAGGTGTTAATGTGTAAAGTGGGTAACCTTCTCTCATATCATCATCAAACCTTGCGGAGTCATAAAAGAAATCACCGTTAGGGTTTTCATATGCCCATAGATAATAACCTATCGCATCTTCACCAATCTCATCTTCCATAAAGTCCAAATAATTCTTAAGTTCATTACTGAAATTAAAAATCGCATTTTCACCATCAAACCTATCAAAAAAATGTGAGGTTAACCCTTCATACATCGTAATTTTAGGATTGTTTTTAATTTTCTTTAAGGTTTCATAATCATCACCCAGTTCGGTTAATTTTTTAATTTCTTCTTTAATCGGCGCGAACCTTTCTAACAAAAATGTGTATCGTTCACCACCATCCTGTTGATTATAAATTTCAGGAGTCCCGTTACCAAACGGTACCAAAAGAGCCATCTTACCATACGTTCTATCTGAAGACTTTTTATCAATTATATAATATAACTTACCTCTTGACGTATATTTGTTAAAATAGTCATCGTTATTCTCTGTCGTAGTACACCATTTGGTAGCTGCCCCGTAGTAACATGATGATTTGTGGGATAAAGGTCGTATAATTAAAAATCTATTGTCCTCGTAAACCTTTTCAACTTCTTTTTTTACTTCACTTTTAGTTTTTATTTCACTTAAATAATCATCGTACCTATTTACAAAACGAAATAAATCGTTAATAGTGTCAAATGATGTTATATCTTTTGGATTTAACTTTATTTTCTTCTCAGTACTTTCACTGCTAAATTTTCCGGATAAGTTTAAAACTTTAAATATATCATCAACTTTTTGAGTTGATAAACGGTCAATAATATTATGATAATTTTTGATATAGGTCTCTAATATATCGGCGACTCTGTTTGGTACTCCTCCACCTACAACTGTAGATGTAGGGTTTTTTATTTCTTCTATAAATTGTTTAACCGCCCACTCTGAATATTTTTTTGTTATACTTGGGTCGTTTTCTATTATTTGTTCGGCAACCTTTAACGCCTCGTCACCTAATGGTTCGAGTTGGCTTCGGAACTTATCTATTATACGCTCCTTTTTACCCTCGTTAAGTATTTGTATGATGTTCATTAGTTGTATGCTGCACAAGAGATATGTCCTCCACCACTACTATTGTTAGAACCACCTTTATTCCATTTTAATGGTGGGAATTTTATTTTAATTTTTCCTCCACCTTCTCTACCATCGCGAATGTCTATAGACCATTCACCTAACATTTTTATTGGTGGTGTGCTAGGTTTTTCTTCATCATTTCTAAATTTAACCGCAAAGACTACTCTACAATATTTAAATCTCTCATACTGATTTACATTACTTAACGGTTGTCCTAAATCATCTCTTCCTTCATTTCCTTTTGGTATAAGTTCACCTTGACGATTAAAAAATTGATAAGGCGATGGAGGATTTGGTCCTGATGAGCCGTCACCGTTAGTTCCGTTAGAGTTTATCGTCGGCTCAGGAATCCTTACAAAACTTTCAAGTTGTTGTCTAACATATGCATCGACAGATTGTGCTCTTCTCTGTGATAATTGAGCGAATGTCATATCTTTGGCTTGTCCAGTGTTTCTAATTCTTGATGCTGAAGTAGAAATACTATATGTTGTATTGGTCTTTTTACCGTTTATTTCAACAGTATTTGTAAACTCTGCGGTTGTGCCAGGGTTTTCAGACAATGTTTGTCGTATTAAATCTCGCGTTTCATTTATAAAACGCTTAACATCCTCACCCAACTCCCAACTATTGTTAACAAATACATCATTCTCAACGCCATTAAATGAATAATCTGATAACAAAGCGTCTTTTTCGTTTATTTCTCCTTCTTGTTCTGTTATTTTACCTTTTTTAACAACGATTGACTCAATTTTTCTAGACGCTCTTTGATAACTTCCACCATAGTTATCATTTACATATTTTTCTATGTATTGCATAAAACCAAGTTTTTCTTCAGAAGTTAAAGAAGGAATGACCACACCCCAATACTTATCACCATCATCGTTTTTATGTGTAGGTCTACTTGTATTACCTATTCTACTGGCAGCAGGATTAAAATCAGGATTTACATCATTATTTCTATCAAAACTAACCCCACCAAAAGAAGTGATTGGAGAATAAAGATATTCACCAACAACGGGTGATACTTTCCATTCTTTAAAAGAATCAACAAATCTTTCATCAATATCTGTAATAAGTTTTCTAAATTTAGATGTCGTTACCCAATCAATAGTTGTGTCACCCTCTAAATCAGCATTCATATATTTCTTGGAGGAATTAGTTGCTTTTTCTTCGAATAACTCAGCAGGTTCACCGTTACCATATTCCTCCCAACTATCAGGGTTTACATTTGTTTCCTCATCTTGCTCATTAATAAGTCCCATAATTTCTTTTATACGACTAACTTCTAAAATTATATTTTTTTTCATAAAATATTTTTTAAATAAATAGTTGGTATATCTAAAAAAAGTAACTATATTTACAACTATGAATCAACTACTCACAATTTTATTAGTCGTCACACTATCATTGTTTAACAATTTATTATCACAAACACCTCAAGAAATATTAGACAATTGGGATAGTCTTAATCTTAACTCTGGTATAACTTGTTGGCAGATAGACGCTTTTGGTTGTCATACACTTATTGACTGTACAACAAGGGAGGTTTTACCTGGTCAAGAACCTTGTGAAATACCCGATGAGGTTATCGTGGTAGAAGTAAGAGAAATGAGTCAAAGACTTTTTAATGAGATAAACAAACATAGAAGAAAGTTGGGTGTGCATCTATTGGTGTATGATTCTAATATGGAAGAAATGATTTCATCTCCGTGGAATCAGTGGCAAGCCAGTAATGGTAAAATTAGTCACGGTAGTGGTGATAATAGTTTACATAACAGGTCTGAAAGAGTAGGGATAAATGGAATTGGTGAATGTTGTGCATCTAACTTTGAAGGAGATACTGAAGATACCTGTCAATTTTTAGAACAATACAAAGGTAGTCCGCCACACTGGAATATCTTGATGGACGATGATTACCATTATATCTCAGTGTCTACTGTCTATGTCGAAATCGGTGACATCTTTTATTCTGTTGTAAATGTTCGAAAGTGATTTGATTGTTTAAGATTTATATTTATATTTGTAGTGTTCTTTGAAAATATGGGGGTGTTTTATGGATTTGACTGGTATGGTCAAGCATGGAGTGCACGTAGTGAGAGGTTCCCTATCACTTTAATCTATGGTTACATTTTTTAGTTGGCGAAACTTTCGCAAAGCTTCAGGCTGTCGGTTTACTCCGCACTGAAGAGGTTTACGCAGCCTAAGGCTACGTTTACCGCGGGTCGGTCAGGACATATACCTATGA
>Ga0222717_10001317_pt1 | contig 20450 bp, 18 predicted proteins | sample C33_18DmetaG_FD_165053 | JGI IMG/M metagenome (GOLD analysis project Ga0222717, IMG submission 165053) | Estuarine water microbial communities from San Francisco Bay, California, United States - C33_18D | ecosystem: Environmental > Aquatic > Marine > Unclassified | place: USA: California...
GAACCGTTTGTAAGTGGGTTTTATGATTTACTGGGTAATGTCAGTGAGTGGTTGGAGTCGATTGACCGATTCGAGACTGAAGACGTCCGCCATATTGGTGGGCATGCACAAGACCGTATCGAGGCGATTTTTACGGTGCCGATTCGCAGCGCACCTCGCGGCGAGCGTAATCGATTGACTGGTTTTCGGGTTGCTGTGGTGATGAAGTAGCAGAGCTTGTTTCAGTAAGTTCTAGTTGCGTAACGCAATCGTTCACTGTTATTTTAAGTCGATAATGAAACAATCGGACAAAGTGTTAACCGAAGCAGAACGACAAAAAAAGGCAGTCAAAGCGCAAAAAATCATTTATGGTTTAATGTGTGCCCTGATTGCGCTGCCCTTTGTTGTTGCGTGGTTAACCGGCGCCTTTCGTTGGTAAATCCGCATGGTCATGCATCTTCCTTCTTTTCTCCTACTTCAAGTTAATTCCATGCAAAAGACCCTGTTCACTTTTCGCATCCTGTTCTTGCTGATTAGTTTGTTAGGCTGCGTTTTGTTGTGGCATCAAGTCCAGGATTGGGAGTTGTGGTTGGCACTACTCATAGGTATGGGGATCGCGAGCTTGGTTATTTTGGTCGACTTGCATATTTAGTAGCCGGGTTGGCGACGGCAGAGTTGCGCTAAAAAAAGGTAAAATAATGTCGGCGGTGCGCTTTAATTTGAGTTTATTCTTAAGGAATTTTTATTAACTTTGACTGCGTTGGTATACTCCAACCGTTTGTATATAAATAATAATTGAACAAGTATATCATTATGAAGAAACAAAATAAAAAAGGATTCACACTTGTCGAAATTATGATCGTAGTGGTCATCATCGGCTTGCTTGCTGTAATGGCAGTCCCAGCCTTTCAGAAGGTTCGTTCTAATTCTCAAGGTAAAGCGGTGTTAAATAACATACGTCAAATTACATCTGCGGCAGACAAATATTTCTCAGAGAATGATGTTACCACCGTTGCTATTGCGGATCTTATCGGTGATGGTCAGTATATCAAAGGGGTGGACGAGACGTCTTTGCAGGTTGCTGGTGAAGACTATCCCGATAACATCACACAAGGTACGGCTTATACTGTTACGGGTTTACCAGAAGGAGCTGGTGACGCAGGTGGTACTTCAATTACAGTTGATTTCTAAGATCTAATCATAATTTTAGTCAAAATTACAAACTGTCACAACATATTGTTGTGGCAGTTTTTTTGTAATAAAATTAGTTTGAATAGCTATTCGATCCACTCGGGCGTGGTGATCGGTCAAGATGGCTCAGGTTGCTTGAAGAAACTCTACTAACCGCTCGGCGGTTTTTGGGCCGATGCCTTCGACTTGAGTGATGTCTGCGGCGGATGCCTTGCGGAGCTTTTCAATGGAGCCGAACTGCTTTAATAGCCGTAGGCGTTTGTCCGTGCCCAGACCTTTAAAATCTTCGAGGATCGATTCGCGCAGTTTTTGGCTGCGCAGCTCGGCGTTGAAGCTGTTGGCGAAGTGGTGCGCTTCATCGCGGATGTGCTGGAGCATGCGGAGGCCGGGATCGTGATGCGAGAGATTGAGCGGCTCGCGACCATCGCTGAAGAGAATGGTTTCGTTTTTCTTGGCCAAGCCGATCAGGGCCGGGGGCTCCAGCCCTTGACCCAAAAATGCTTTGAGTGCAGCGGTGACTTGGCCCGCCCCTCCGTCGATCACCACTAGGTCCGGGAATGCTTTGTGTTCCTCATAGAGGCGCCGATAGCGGCGGCCGACGACTTCTTCCATGGCACGAAAGTCGTCGTTGCCGATGAAGGATTTAATTTTGAACCGTCGGTACTGTCTGCGGTTCGGCTTGCCGTGGTTGAAACATACCATGGAGGCGACACAAAAGCTGCCTGAAATGTGGGAGATATCGAAACACTCCATGTGCTTGGGGAGTGTCGGGAGTGCGAGATCTTTCTGCAGTTGTTGTAGAATTTCGAGTTTGGGGGTGGGGTCATGCAGGGCGCGTTCAAATTTTCGGGTACGTGCACTGGTTTGTTTGAGCGCATGGACGCGATCGCGTAGTTGCGCGGCTTTTTCATACTCACGGTGCGCGGCGGCGTGGAGCATTTGCTCCTTTAGTTCCGTGAGCCACTCTTTTGTTTTGCCGTCAAGGAAGTCGCATGCGGCTTCAACTCGCTGGAGGTACTCGGCTTTGCTCAGTTCATTGGGATGCTGAAAGATTTCGGCGCGGGCGTCGTCGTAGAGGCGCCATTGGTCAGTGTCGAGCTGCAGCGGGCTGGCGTCGCTGAGTAGTATGCCAAACTTTTTGCGCAGGGCGTTGAGGGTTTGGCGCAGGTGGGTGGAGTGGGCAAAGGGGCCGTAATAGCGCGATTTGCTGTCGGTCCGGTTGCGTGTGAGCCGGAAGCGGGGTAATGCCTCGCGCAGGTCAACGCGCACCAACAGGAAGCGCTTGTCGTCGGTAAAGTCGGTGTTGTAGCGCGGTTTATATTTTTTGATCAGTTGGCCTTCAAGGAGCAAGGCCTCCGCTTCAGAGTTAACGATGATTAGCTCGAAGTCGTGGATCAAGTCGATCATTGCGCGCACTTTTGGCTGCGCTACAAGGAGTTTGCGGGAGGCTTGAAAGTAGGTAGAGACCCGCTTCTTCAGATCTTTGGCTTTACCGACGTAGAGGGTCTGTCCTAGGCGATCTTTCATCAGGTAGACTCCCGGCTTGCGAGGGAGACGCCTGACTTTTTCTTTCAGATTTGTTTGTTCCGCCTTTGGCATTTGTTAAGGTTCTGTTATAACTGTATTGTCTTGCGCACAAGAACAGGCACTGTGCCCACAGTTTTATTTTCTGTCTATGTCGAAACCACTTTCAGTCGAAGTCATTAATTTTGGAGACGAATTGCTAGTTGGAATTCGTCAAAATACTCATTTGACCTACATTGGCGAGCAGCTCTCGCAGTATGGTGTGCCGATTTGCCGCTGTCAGGTGATTCGTGATGAAGCAGTGGCAATCCGACGCGCCTTTCGAGAAGCGTGGGAGCGATCTGATCTAGTGATCACGACGGGCGGATTGGGGCCTACTTCGGATGACATGACGCGCGAGACCGTGGCTGAGGCGCTGGGCGTGGATCTAGTATTTGAGAGTGAGGTCGAGCTTACGATTAAAGATCGCTTGTCTGTCTTAGGCCGTTCACTGGCTCCGCACCATGCAAAGCAGTGCTTTCGGTTTAAAGGCGGAGAGTGTTTCCATAATGAGCGAGGCACCGCGCCTGGGCTGATTCTTGTAGCTGCAGGGAAGACCTTAGTGATGTTACCCGGGCCGGCGCATGAGTTGAAGCCGATGTTTGACAATTACGTATTACCGCGCTTGCAGCGAGAAGGTCTCATTGGTGAGGATGAGGCTTATGTTCAAGTACGCACTTGTGGGCTTGGTGAGTCGAGTGTGGAGCAGTTGCTGAAGCCGCTGATGGCGGGGCATGATGCCCTAGATGTCGCCTTTTGTGTGCATTACAGCATGGTGGATGTACGTTTGAGCTGCCGAGATGGCTCAATCTGTATGCAACAATTGAAGGTGATCGCGCAGGAGGCACGTCGCTTACTCGGGGATGATTTTGTCTGTTTTGGGCACTGCTCTTTGGCGGGTGTGGTGTATCATGAGCTCCGTGCATTAGACCGTAAGTTAGCGATTGCTGAGTCATGCACGGGTGGCGCGTTGAGCAGCGAGTTTACCGATGTGCCTGGTGCGTCTGAGGTATTTGTCGGCGGGATTGTATGCTACACCAATGATGTGAAAGTGACGCAACTTGGGGTGCCGGAGAGTCTCTTGGAGCAGCACGGGGCGGTGAGTCCCGAATGTGCGGTTGCGATGGCTTCCGGGGCAGCCGAGCGGATGTGTTCAGATTATGGCTTGAGTGTCACTGGTTTCGCCGGGCCGGATGGCGGCAATTCGAGTCATCCAGTGGGAACGATTCACTTTGGTTATCACTCACCTGTTGGAGTCTGGTGTAAGACGGTGCGCTACACGGGCGGGCGGTTGGACGTCAAGGCGCGTGCCGTGCAGACCGCGTTGGATTGGATGCGTCGAAAATTGCGCAAATACAAGATGGAGGAGTTTCTCAGTACGGAGGCGGAGCACTAGTTTCTGTATTTAGCTTGGTGGTGGATTCACGGTTAGCCTACGCTAAGACATCGTGGCTAGGAAGCCGCGAACATCTGCCGTTTTTGGCATGGCGTAATCTTATTTTAATGACCGGGTCTGTGCTGTGACGCAGTCGCTTCTTTAAATATTGATGTTTGGTGATCGATTGCGACTTCGGCGTTGCTCTTAAATACGCATTGAGCACAGTAGTTGATTTTACAGCGATGATTTAATATTAACCTTTAACAGTATCGCTGCTTGATTCATGCCAGCCAAATCCTTCACATTTATATGCGGTGACGACGATTACCTTGTTTCTGAACAAGGTAAGGAATGGTTTGCGCAGCAGACCAAGGAGATTTCAGACGATCTGTCGAAGGAGATTGTCGATGGTCGTGCGGCGAATGTCGCGGAGGTGGACGATGCGATCAATCGATTCACCAGTGCTGTGCAGACTTTATCTTTATTTGGAGACCGTAAAGTTGTTTAGCTGAAAGAGGTTAATTTTATGGCTAATAGCCAAACAGGCAAAGCGCAAGGAACCCTCGACCTGTTGGATAACCTGAAGGAAGTGCTGCAGTCCCTAGACCCCTCTCAAGTGGGTGTGCTGATCACCGCACAGCCAGTCTATAAGGTGCGCAGTTTTTACAAGTGGTGTCAAAAAAACGCTGAGTTTACAGCATTGGCCGCAGATAAGAATGCGGCGGCGATGTATGCACGGATGATTCAGGATGAGTGCGAGCAGGCGGGCGTCACTGTTTCTCGCGATGCGGTGCAGCTCTTGATTGGCAAGGTCAATGGCAACTCGCGCTTGATCGTAGCAGAGACGCGCAAGCTGGCCACCTTTGTCGCAGATAGTGGAGAGCAGATTACCGCGCGCTTGGTGACTGACCTCGTGCCTAATTTCGGCGATGCCGATTTTTTTGAAGCGGCGGATGCTTTTTACTCATTAAAGTTGGATTGGACGTTGGAAGCGTTGCGCCGCCATTTTTTTACCAACAGCGAATCGCGTCCTCTACTGGGAAGCCTGCAATCGCGTAATCGTTTATTGATTCAGCTGCGGGTGTTGCTTGATGCGGGAGCGATTCGTTTGGGTGGTCGTGGTATCGCCAAGTCTGATCTCGAAGCGGCGGCGCGGGCTTATAGTCAACACTTCGCTGGTAGCGAAGAAAAGAGTAACCTGAACGTCTTCACGCAGAATCCGTGGTACCTTGGCAACCTGGCAGTCACTGCCAGTCAGGTACCGCTCAAGAAATTTATCCAATTTCAGATCGCTTTTTCTGAAGCCTTCGAGGGCATTCTCGAGCGACCGAACGAGCAGGAGGAAGTTTGCCGAGAATTGGCGATCAAGTGCTTGAGCTAAGTAGTTGTTTATGCTGCGCGGATAATTAATCACTGACTGTCATCAAATCCGCTGGTTCAGAGCCCTGACTAACGGGCTTGCGCAATTTTACTGTTTTTTGGTCGCATGGCCGGGCGTGAGCTGTAGTTTCATCCGTTTTCTCAAATTCAAGAAGCTATGGAAAACATACCAAATGTATTAGCGGGGCGCTACGCTTCGAAGGCAATGTGCGATGTCTGGAGCGCGGAAGGGCGCATTAAGTTGGAGCGCGACTACTGGATCGCAGTATTGCGCGCACAAAAGGAATTGGGCTTGGACATCCCGCAAGAGGCCATTGACGCTTACGAGCGTGTAAAGGGCGAGATCAACCTTGATTCTATCAACGAGCGCGAAGCGGTCACTCGCCACGACGTGAAGGCACGAATCGAAGAGTTTTGCGACCTCGCTGGGCATGAGCACATTCACAAAGGTCTGACTAGTCGCGATTTGACTGAAAATGTTGAGCAGCTGCAGATTATTCAAGCCCTCGAAGTCGTGCGCAATAAGGCGATCGCCGCCCTCTTAAAGTTGGCAGACCGTGCGGAGGAGTGGAAGGATCTGGTGATCACCGCCCGGACCCACAATGTACCCGCGCAGCCTACGACCTTTGGCAAGCGGCTCGCCATGTTCGGAGAAGATTTGCTACTCGCAGTGCGTGAGCTTGACCGTGTGATCGACAACTATCCCGTGCGCGGGCTCAAGGGGCCTGTTGGGACTCAGATGGATCTGCTCACACTTTTTGGCGATGACTCGGCTAAAGTTGCATCGCTGGAAGGCAGCATCCTCGATCACCTCGGAGTCGGCGCGGCGCTCGACACCGTTGGTCAAGTCTATCCACGCGGCCTAGATTTTGAAGTGGTTTCGATCTTCGTGCGCCTTGCATCTGGCCCATCCAGCTTTGCTAAGACGCTACGTATCATGGCTGGGCATGAGCTCGCGAGTGAAGGCTTTGCCAAGGGGCAAGTGGGCTCTTCAGCGATGCCCCATAAAATGAATAGCCGCAGCTGTGAGCGCGTGAATGGATTCGCCGCAATTCTCAAGGGGCACCTCACAATGGCGGCAGAACTCGCTGGAGACCAGTGGAATGAGGGCGATGTCTCTTGCTCGGTGGTGCGCCGCGTGTTCCTGCCAGACAGCTTCTTTGCAATCGATGGTTTGATCGATACATTCCTGACGATTCTCAATCAGATGGAAGTCTACCCAGCGGTGATAGACCAGGAGAATCAACGCTATGGACCATTTTTAGCGACCACCACGGTGTTAATGGAAGCGGTCAAAGCAGGAGCGGGCCGTGAAGAAGCACATGAAGCGATTAAAGAGCACGCGGTGCAAACTGTGCGAGACTTGCGTGCAGGCAAGATTACCAAGAATGACCTAGTCGCCCGCCTGGGTTCGGATCGGCGGTTGGGCCTCTCTGAGGCAGCGCTCGCGGAGATGATGGGCCGCGCGCAAGCGATGACTGGGCTCGCCGCGACACAGGTCGAAAACTTCTGCGCCACCGTCCGTGAGGACGCCCAGAATTTCCCGGACGCAGCAAACTACACTCCGGGCGCGATCCTATAGACCTGAAACAAGCGCAAGCAGGGTCGAAGTCAGGCCTGGTGACTTAGGAGTGATGATTTGCAATGTTAGACTTTTTCACCTATCTGCCTACTGTAAGTTATTTATAATGAAACACTAACTCTCTTTCTTCTTACTTCAAACCATCGAATTTAGGTTTAAGTATTGCTTTCAAGTCGGTCGAAATTACACACACAACAGACCTTTTAAATTAACAGAGAACTATTACCTATGCCAGAACTCGAAGGAAATTGCCTTGTCGCCCAATCCGGTGGCCCCACATCAGTCATCAACGCCAGCCTCGCCGGAGTCGTTGCCGAAGCACTTAACCACGAGTGTATCGAAGAAATCTACGGTGGAGCGAATGGAGTGCTTGGTATCTTAAATGAGCAGCTCGTCGACCTCGCATCCGAGTCTCAGCAAACGATCCGCGCCCTGCGCCACACACCTGGGGCCGCACTGGGCACCTGCCGTTTTAAGCTGAAGAGCCAGCAAGACTATGACCGTGTACTTCAGGTATTCGAAGCTCACAACATTCGCTATTTCTTCTACGCGGGCGGTAACGACTCCCAAGACACTGCCGACAAGATCTCCAAGCTCGCTCAAGAGCGTGGCTATGACCTGCGCGTGATTGGTATTCCAAAGACAATCGACAACGACCTCGTGACTACAGATCACACTCCAGGCTACGGCAGCGTAATCAAATACATCGCGTCGACAGTTAAGGAAATCGCCTGCGACAATGCGGCGATGGGTCAATACGACCTCGTGCAGATCATCGAAGTCATGGGGCGTAGTGCAGGTTGGATTGCTGCCGGTTCAGCGCTCGCAAAGCGCCGCGATGAGCCCAATGCGGCGCCACACCTTATCTATCTTCCAGAAGTTGCGTTTTCACCAGAGAAATTTATCTCAGACGTGCAACACGTGCTGCAGAAAGAGAAGTACTGTGTGGTTGTTGTTGGCGAAGGCCTCGTCGATGCGGATGGCAATTATGTGTCCACCGCAAGTGCAGGTTCGGATGCGTTCGGTCACTCGCAACTCGGTGGTGCGGGCGAATACCTGCGCGGGTTAGTTGAAGAGTCGCTGCAAATCAAGGCGCGCTCGGTTTCCTTAGGGATGTCGCAACGCGCGGCGGCACATTGCTCTTCTCAAACAGATAACGATGAAGCATACCTCGCAGGGCAAGCAGCGGTGAAAGCTGCAATTGCAGGTGAAACTGACAAGATGGTCACACTGCTTCGTGGCGATGGCGAAACCTACACATGTGAAACCGGCCTGGCCTCACTCTCCGAGATTGCCAACGGCGTGAAAAAGTTGCCTGAGAGTTGGATTAACGAAGATGGCGTGAGTATGAACTATAACTTCTACAAGTATGCTTTGCCGCTCATCCAAGGTGAGGTGCAGGTGCCTTATGAAAATGGCGTGCCTACCTTTGCGAAGCTCAAGATGGTTAGAGTCGACCGCAAGCTTCCGGCTCACGCATTTGAATAAGCTCGTTTAACAATCATTTAAGCAAAAGCCCCGCTCGGAAATCCAAGCGGGGCTTTTTTATGGTTCATTGTCGATTAGCGGGAAAGGCATTGATCTATGTTGGGAGCGTTGGATTTGCTTGTTGCTCTTGGGAGGGACAGCCTCTGTGTCGTCCGGTATTGCTCTTGGGAGGGACGACCTCTGTGTCGTCCGCTACCGATGCGGGAGCGTCTGACGGCATTATCAGCTCTTGGAGACTCCTAGATTTTCATGTGGTTTCCAAAGTGCCTGTGGTCGACACGGAGGTCGACCCTCCCCAACAGAATAGCCGTCCGATTAGACTCAGAATAGTATCTCCCCGGTAAATGACGAAAAACCTTTTTATAATGCTGGGCTGAGCGGGTAGCCATACCTCGCGAGAGACTGTCGTGCATCCCTTACTCTTCCAGTAATTCCTTTGGCATCTCTTTATCGCTGAGGCGTTCGATTTTGGCACCAATTGCAGTCAGCTTTTGCTCAAAGCGCTCATAGCCACGGTCAAGGTGGTAGATGCGTTGTATCCAAGTGTCTCCCCGCGCGGCAAAAGCAGCGAGGATCAGTGCCGCCGAGGCTCTCAAGTCTGAAGCCATGACTGGCGCACCCGAGAGCTGGCTCGCGCCTTTGATAATTGCACTCGGGCCCTCCATCGCGATGTCAGCACCCATGCGTTGTAGCTCGGGCACGTGCATGAAACGATTCGGATAGATCCGCTCAGTGATGATTGAAATACCGTCGGTTTGCGTCATCAAAGCGCCGAGTTGTGCTTGTAAGTCGGTGGGGTAGCCTGGATGTGGTAGAGTAATGACGTCGACTGGATTCAGTGAGCCCTCATAGGGAAGCACGCGAATGTAGTCTTCGCCGAGCTCCATGGGCAGGCCGGCCTCTTCGAGCTTGTCGAGGAAGGCGCTGAGAAGCTTGGGTGCGATGCCCTTGACTGTGACGTCGCCGCGGGTAATTGCACCAGCAATGACGAACGTGCCAGCTTCAATACGGTCTGCAATGACGGAGTGCTCACAACCATGCAGCTTATCAACCCCGGTAATGGTGAGCTCAGGGCTACCGATTCCTTCGATGATCGCGCCCATTTTTACGAGCAGGTTGCACAGGTCGACGACCTCCGGCTCGCAAGCAGCACATTCCAGGCGAGTGCATCCTGGCGCGAGCACCGCAGCCATCACGATATTGGCTGTGCCAGTGACGGTACTGCCGCTACGGCCACCAAGGAAGATGGGGCCCCCCTTGATCGCGGCCGCGTCGACGTGCACGTAGCCGTTCGAGATGTCGACCTGGCAGTTGAGTTTTTGTAAGCCCTTAATATGAAGGTCAATCGGTCGTGGACCGATCACGCAGCCCCCAGGGATCGATACTTCAGCTTTGCGCATGCGAGCGACGAGCGGGCCGAGCAGGCAGACCGAGGCGCGCATTTTGCGCACCAGCTCATAGGGCGCTATGTGAGTAATCTCCTTGGCGGTGATTTCCCATGTGCCTGGCTCAGGTTGTACCGTCTGGGCACCGACGTGCTGCAGGATCTCGATCATGAAGCGCATATCGCTTAGATCGGGGACATTTTTGAGAATGACCGTCTCGTCGGTGAGCAGGGTGGCGGCGAGTATCGGTAGGGCCGCATTTTTAGCGCCACCCACTTGAATTTCACCATTTAGAGGTCCGTTCCCGCTTACTTTGAAGACATCCATTTTGTATGCGCCGTGCTGAGATTAAGATTCGTTGCTAAGAGATTGTGCAGAGTGTGGCTTTTTATTGCCGCCTTGACGACGCCCTTGTCCACCGCGATTACCGCCGCGGCGATTTTGTCCACCGCGGTTTCCACCCTGCCTATTTTGGGGGCGGCGATTGCCGCCTTGGCGGTGCTTGCCGCCACGATTGCCGCCACGATTGCCGCCACGATTGCCGCCACGGTTACCAGCCGGCTTGGCCTTGTTGCCGATACCGAAAAATCCTAGCAGTGTCGCCAGTAGGCCTTTTTTCTTTGGCTGCTTACCTTTGCCCTTTGGCTGTGGCTTTTTGCCAGTCTTTGAGTTCGGCTTACGCTCGCTCTTCGCAGGACGATTTTTCTCGCGCTCAGCACGGCGTGCATCGCGTTCGGCACGACGTTCCGCGATGCTTGCCTCGACTTTTTCGATGGAGGCCAGAGTCGCTTCACTCGGTTGTGGATTGGTGATGCGTTCTTCACGCGGCTCACGCGGCGCACGTTTCTCGCGCGGCTCGGTTTTTTCGGGTGCAGGGGCGGGTGTCTCTTGGTGTACTTCTGCAGCTGCTGAATGTTCTGAGCGCTCGGCGCGTGGCTTGCGTTCGCGTTTAGGGCGCTCTTCTGGTTCTGCAACGCTTGGGCTGCCACTTAGTTTTTCGCTCTTGAGTGCATCGGCTGCGCTGACTTCACCCATACCTGCAGTGCTGGTTGAGGCGACTTCGGTCTTAAATCCACCGCTACGGCGGCGGCCACGTGGCTTCTTAGACGCGTCTGTACTGGGAGTATAGTTGTGGCTTGGATTTGGCTGTGAATCGGTTTCTTCGAATTCTGGCATCTTATCTGTGTGTTTACTTTATTGTTGTGGGTGTCAGACGCGCTAGAACAGTCATAGCGAGTGCAACACATGTGTGTGGCTCGAACATACGGATTCACAGATCAATCTTTGCTAGCTTCCGGGAAGTAGCATCAAACGGTGCCAAAGTGTTGGCTCCGAGGTGATTCACGTATCGAGGTAAATAGGGGTAGTGGAGGATTTTTTAAGCGGCAAGTGTTAAAACACCTGCTCGAAGTGACGGAATGGGAGTGAGTGTAATTCTGTGCTTTGGCCCAGCTGTAAGCGTGCAGAATAGTTGCTCAATCCCCAAGTTCGATATCGAAGATGTCGCTGACAGCGTCTGCATCGAGGCGGCGGCGGGAAGATTTGTTGCGGGTCATCTTTTCTGTGGTTGCCTCCAGTGCCAGCAGCTTGGTGTGGTCAACACCGCGGAGCTTGAAGAGCAGTGCGGGGGACTCATCTAGGCGAAGGCCGACGCCGTAGAGGGCGGCTGCCGCGTGCTTGCACATATCAGCCCAATCTGGGCAGTTACAGTTAAAGTGAATTTCACTGGGCTGAGGGAATAGCCCTGCATCTTTATCAATCACCAGTGCCATGATCTCATCGGACAGCTTACCTTGCAATAGTTCGACGAGTGAGCCAATCTGTCCTTGGCATTTTGCGATGAGCGCGGCCCACGTCTCAGGAGCGAGCGGGTCAATGTTCACTGTGAATTCATAAAGCTCGGAGCCACTGACAATAGCGGAGACAGTTTGCGGTTCAATTTGAAGGTCCAGCACGGTGCCATTGCGCAGGTAACTGCGGCCGCGCGGGAGCCGATATTCGTAGTCGCTATACGCTTCGAGGTTTCGGCACCAAGCCTTGCCCCAGAAGCTTTTTGCAATGGCTCCATTGCGGGGAACTTTAGGCAGTGGATTAAGCTCGATGCCTTCGGCGTTGAGACTGCTACGCCGTTGGTCTGCAAGTCTGCGTAGCTCGGCAGCGGTTGGAGGCTTATTCTCACTAAATTCGTCCCAGCTCATCATGTGGTATCGGCGTGTTGGAGGTCGAGGCGGATCAAGTCGAGTAATTCGTCGTTACTGAGTTCGGTCAACGATTTCTCGGCGTTATCGTTGAGTATTTCCTCGGTAGTGGCGAGTTTCTCGGAGAGCATGCGGTCGATTTTTTCCTCGAGAGTGCCAGCGGTGATGAATGTATGAACCAGCACGTTACGTTTCTGCCCGATACGGAAGGCGCGGTCGGTCGCTTGGTTTTCGATGGCAGGGTTCCACCAGCGGTCGAAATGGACGACATGAGAGGCCGCGGTCAGGTTGAGACCAGTGCCGCCGGCTTTTAGGGAGAGTACGAAGAAGGGCGGGCCATCTTCGCGCTGAAACTGTTCGACCATTTGTTGGCGCTGCGGGATGGGAGTACCGCCGTGCAGAATGAGGCCCGGGCGAGCGAATGTCGCGGTTAGGCACTCAGCGAGAGGATCGGTCATTTCTTTGAATTGTGTGAAAAGGATCAGCTTTTCGCCACGTGATGCGATCTCGGCAGCAATCGCTTGGAGGCGCTCAAATTTAGCGCTTTGCTGCGGTTGGTATTCGCCGGCACCCGTCACTTGGTCGGGATGGTTGCAGATTTGTTTGAAGCGCATTAGGTAGGCGAGTACGAGTCCTTTGCGCTGCATCCCTTCAGACATCGCCAGTTCTTTGCCCAGTGATCGTACTGCCTGTTGGTAGAGTTTTGCTTGAGCGGGGCTGAGGCCGCAGAAGACTTTAAGTATGGTTTTTTCAGGTAAGTCACTGATAATTGATTTATCGGTCTTAAGGCGGCGCAAGATGTAAGGGCTGACAAGTTTGCGCAGTGGTGCGTAGTGGTTGTGCTGCTGGTGTAGGGTTTTGATGAAGGCAGCAAAATGGGTCGCAGTTCCGAGCAAGCCGGGATTAATAAAGTCAAACAGGGACCAAAGGTCGCCGAGGCTGTTTTCGATGGGGGTGCCAGTGAGTGCGATACGGGCGTCTGCTTTTAGGCTGCGGACGGCTTTGCTCTGGCGGGTAGCGTGGTTTTTGATCGCTTGCGCCTCGTCGAGAACTACCCAGCTCCACATGGTTTCGGCGGGCCAGTCGAGTCGAGTGAGCATGCCGTAAGTCGTGATAACGAGGTCAACCTTGAGCATCTCAACGGAGGGAGCTTTGAGTGTCGCTTGCGAGCAGGCGCTGGGATGGGCGACAAAGTGTTTGAGCGATGGGGCGAACATTTCTACCTCGCGGGTCCAATTGCCAATGAGCGATGCCGGCAGGACAAGTAGCGCCGGGCGCGTGTCAGTGCCATCCGCTTGTTTGCGGAGTAGGGCAGCGAGAATTTGGATCGTTTTGCCGAGGCCCATATCATCGGCGAGGCAGGCGCCGAGGCCAGTGCGGGCGCAGAACCAGAGCCAGTTAAGGCCGGTCAGTTGATAGGGGCGAAGAGTGGCGTTGAGGGTGGCGGGCGGAGCGAGTTGTTCGGGCGCTTTGAGCTGTTCGAGCAAGGCAGCGAGTGCGTCACCTGCTTCGGCGTAGGCCCATTCGTGCTCAATCTCCAGTGTTTCGCTGGATTGTAGTTCACGCGGTGCGCCAGCGAGTAAGCGCATGCCTTCGGCAAAGGAAAGGTCGCCGTGCGCTTCGACTTTGCGCCAATGGTCGAGCGCTTGTTGTAGTTTTTCGCGGTCCACCTCGACCCATTGGCCGCGTAGCATCACTAGCCCATCTTCACCGGCGAGTAGTGTGTCGATCTCGTTGGCGCTGAGTGATTGGCCGTCGACGACGACCTTGAGTTTGAAGTCGAGCAGGCCGTGCTCGCCGACCGAACTACGCTTGGCGGAGCCGATCGTCGCCGCGACTTGAGGGCGACGAGTGCGCTTTTTCCACCAATCTGGCAAACGGACCAGTAAGCCAGCATCTTCACAGATCGGGACACTTTGCAGAAATTGATAGGCTTCGGAGGGACGCCACACGAGCGGGTGAAAGATGTCCTGCGTGGCTGCCAGGTCGGCGATGAGTTTGCACTGTTTTGCGGCCGAGTGAATGGGGGAAAGGAGCTTGAGGAGTGCCGCCTTATTATTGGTGCCCGCGTATTGCTGGAGCGCCTTGCCGAGGGGGAGTTGCTGGAGGCGGCCAGATTTTGAGAGCCCAGAAGCGTAGGATGCCATGAATGCGAAGGGATAGTCCGGATCGCTCTTATTCTCCGCGAGGTGAAAGGTGACGCGGCCGACGCGAGACCAACGTGGTGCATTTTTTTCGAGTAGAGCGCTCAGACCCTCGAGCGATTCGAGCTCGGCTACTGCCCACTCCGTGAGCCGTTGCCAGATTACCTGCAAAAGGTGGAGCGAGAGGTATTCCGCACCGCGCATGGGGGGTGCGTTGAGAATGATTTCGGATAGCTCGGCAGGTGTTGGAGCTTCGATCTTGAGTGTGGTATCACTGTCTTCTGGGATATGACAGAGCGAGCGAATGAATCGTTCAGCGAACTGCTTCCAGTAAAGTACTGAGGCATCAATGTCGCTTGGCAGTGCATGTCCGCCGATATATATCAGTCCCGCAGCGTCGGATCTGTGAAACATCTGCAACTCTTCACGCGTATCATCGTGGCAAATGATGACGCCCTGTGGCGAGAGTTCGAGTTGAGCGCGCATGAAGAGAAGGCTGAAAGCTGAGCTGGGAGACCTGAGTGCTGAGAAGAACAGACCGCTGCGGCGGTGTCACGCGGATACCTCTTTGCACTTGCTTGAGAGATACTGCGTGCCTAGGCATAGTGTATGGATAAACTTGACGAACTTTTTGACCTACAGGACGCACTTAACAAACGCATTGGTGTGGATACCGATGGCATGACGCAGGAGGATAAGACCAAATGGGTCTTAAACTACACGCGGGCGATGCAGCAGGAAATGTCGGAACTCATTGATTCGGTGCCTTGGAAGTGGTGGGCGAAGTATCAGGAGTTTGACGAGCAAAATGCCAAGGTCGAAGTGGTCGACTTGTTTCACTTTCTGATCTCTCTGGCGCAGGTCCTCGGTATGACTCCAGAGGATGTACACGCAGCTTATACGAAAAAGAATAAGGTCAATCATGACCGCCAAGACAGTGGTTACTCCGAGAAGGACGAGGACGATTCACGGCATATTTAAGCGAGTAGTTGCTGTTGTCTTTTGTTTGCTGATGAAGCACCCAGTCACAACGCTTCTCTACTGAAATGGACGAATCACCTGTGATGGTCATACTCTACGTCGGCATTGCCGCCTACGTGGGTAATTTGTATTGGGGTGATCTTCAACAATGGAAAAAATCGGGGGAAGCCTCGCGCGGTGCCTTGCCTGGGGCGACTTCGCCATCGCTGGCCATACTTGTAATCGGGATTATTGGAGCGCTGCTGATTCTAGCGGCCGAGACTGGTGGTGAAATCGCACTGGGTATTTCGGCGGAGCAGAGCGACATGGTTTGGTATTTCGTCTTTGCGAGTCTCGGCGCTGGTATCGTTGAAGAGGTAATCTTTCGCGGCTATCTTGTAGTCGAAAATAAGGGGCGCGTGGCACTCATCAGTAGTTGCGTCGCTTATTCGCTATTATTTGCGCTCATCCACCCGCACCTCTGGAGCATGGATAATGGCTTTCATTTGACGCTGACCGAGAAGGGTTTTTTTAGCACGTCGATTTTGTTGGCTAATTCGTTGTGGTTTTACGCGCTGCGCTTTGCGCCGTGGAACAAGCACCGATCCATCTTTCCCTGCATGCTGGCTCATGCCGCAAGTAACTTAGGAGTGTTTGGAGTCAAGTGGGCGCAGGGCTTTATTATTTTTTAGCTGCAGTCAAAGCAGCAGGCTGCTGCCGCTGCTTATTCATACGTTTAGCGGATTGCGCCATTTGACTTTTGGGAAGCGAGCGAAGTCGGCATCGGCGCTGTGCACTGTACCCTTAAGCCTAAGCGCGACTGCGGCGATTTGCGCATCGCTCACCAAGTTTGCGCAGGTGCCTGCTGCGGTGAGTAACATTTCCGCGGTGGCGAGATCCTCCAATTCAGCATCCACGAAACTGACCGCCGGGAAACTGAGCCAATTCTGCACATAGGCAAATGCCTCTTGCGTGCTCAATGGTTGTTGAAACACGCGGCGATTGGTAGACAAGCGCACAAATGCAAATACGACGCCTGTGTAGAGACCGACTGCGGCGCCGCTTTCGATCAATTCCTCCCACCATTTTAGGGCGTTGCTGTGATCCATACTGTCAGTGTTGACCGCATACAGTAGCAGGTTGGCATCGGGTAAGATCATTTGCCAGAGGTGTTAGGCCGATAAGTTGCCTGACTTTCTGCTGCGAGGAAGGCATCCGCTTCGAGCTCATCGGCGAGGTCACTTAAACGCCTGGGGTCAATGCCTGCTGAGAGCCCCATCGAGCGTGGCGGGAGGAGTGTTTGTTTTGTCCTCGTTGGCTTCAGTGATTCACGCAGTGCGTCGTTGAGTACATATTTGAAACTTTTGCGCCGCTTTTGGCAGGCTACCCGAATATATTGCTCAACGTCAGGGTCTAATGTGACTGTGGTCCGCATTGTTGCATCAAAGCATCAAATTATTTTGCTGTCAAGTGTCTTGCCGCTGACTCTGTTAGCGCGGATACCAAACTCTCCTTGCTGTTTCGTAACTAGATAGGATGCGTTGGTCACATAATCCCATTGCCATAGATGTAGATACTTCGCTTGTTGGTGGCTATGCCTACTTTTACCGCGATAGATTTTGAAACCGCACAGCCCGCGCGCTCCAGCATCTGTCAGATTGGGTTGGTACGAGTGGAGCGAGGAGACGTGGTTGAGGCGCTCAGCCTACTGGTGCAGCCGCCGGACAATAGCTACAGCTATTGGAATACCAATGTGCATGGGCTGTCCGAGGTGGATACTTATAATGCGCCGTTTTTTAACGCGGTCTGGCCGCAGATTCGCGGCTATATTGAGGGCCGTACGTTAGTCGCGCATAATGGCGCGTTTGATTTCTCCTGCCTACGTAAGGCACTCGATTTTTACGGCATGGAAGCGCCCATTTATGAGCCGCAGTGCACTTATAAAATTTATAAGAAGAAGCTGAACATACTCTGCGAGGAGTATGGCATTGCACTCGATCATCACGATGCATTGTCCGATGCGAAAGCTTGCGCGGAGTTGTATTTACGACACTTGCGTGGATAGTGTGCCGATGCAACGTTGCCTAGAGTCTCCTTATTTTATTGATCGTGCTTCGGTGTGCCGTGAGCGATCAGAGTGGTTGGCGGCGCAGTCTGCAGGTGGCGAGGTGCTAGTTGCTGCGGGCTCACAGTTGCTGACCCGTACGGATGGCACTGGTGAGCCGCTTTGGGTGACGCTTAAAGCGGTGAGTGAGGTGCTGGATGAGTGGTTGGAACCAATCTTTTTGGGTCAGGTAGATGGACGCTCATATTTCGTAGTGGTAGTCCCCCAGCCTGAGCAAGCCAAGCAAGTCGAGGGCGCGTTTGACGGCTTCTTTGAAGCATATCTTGCTGGTGTGGCGATGGCACAAACGAGGCTTCGGGATGTATATGCACTCGCAGCGTTCATGGGGTTTTGGCATCGGCGCCATCAACTCTGCGGAAGTTGTGGAAGTGCGACTCGGGTTGAAAATGGTGGGCACTTGCGCCGTTGCTCTGACGAGGCCTGTGGGCAACAGTTTTTCCCCAATATGGACCCCGCGGTCATTGTGCTAATAGAGCATGAAGAACGCTGCTTGCTAGGGCGCCAAAGTCGCTGGCCTGATGCAATGTATTCAGTATTGGCAGGGTTCGTGGAGCCAGGTGAATCCCTCGAAGCGGCGGTAGCACGCGAGGTGCACGAGGAGGTGGGCTTGGTCGTGGAGGGCATTACCTATCACTCCTCACAGGCATGGTTGTTTCCAAACTCACTAATGTTGGGCTTTACTGCGCGCGCGTTGAGCACGCAACTCGATCTGAGTGCGGATGAGCTCGAGGCCGCAGACTGGTATACGCGCGAATATGTGCGGGCGCATCCAGAGATGCTGCCACATTCGACATCGATCGCGTATCGCTTGATTCAAGATTGGTTGGCGCGCGGGTAAGTGGCCGTTTAGTCGATCAAGCCATCGCGGCGTAGTAATGCATCCGGATCGGGTGCGCGGCCCATGAAATTTTTAAACAGTAGTGCCGGGTCTGCGGAGTTACCCTTCGCGAGGATTTCGCTGCGGAACGAGCGGCCTGTATTCACATTAAGGATACCTTCTTGCTGAAAGCGAGTGAAGGCGTCGGCATCGAGTACTTCGGCCCACTTATAGCTGTAGTAGCCAGCAGCATAACCAGTGGGACTGCTGAATAGGTGGCTGAAATTAAAGACGTTTGATTTCGGTTCGGTTTTATAGTCCGCAGTATAGCCTTGCAGTTGTTGCTTGATGAAGGCGTCGAGGTCTTTCTCATTCGACCGCGGCCAGTTGATGTGCAGCTCAAGGTCCATCTTGCCGAAGGAGAGTTGGCGCACGTTGGCACTGGCTTTCATGTAGTTGCGGGCGGCGAGCATCTTATTAAACAAGTCTTCGGGAATTGTTTCACCGGTTTCGTGATGACGCGCAAACAGGTCGAGGCTGTCGCGGTCCCAGCACCAGTTTTCCATGATTTGCGAGGGTAGCTCGACGAAGTCCCATGGCACGTTGACGCCGTTCAGCGACTTTACTTCGACCTCGCCGCAGAGGTGGTGTAGCAGGTGGCCGAATTCGTGGAAGATGGTTTCGACTTCACGGTGGTTGAGCAGCGCGGGTTGATCTCCAACTGGCGGCGTCATATTGCCACAGATGAGCCCTAGGTGCGGAGTGCGGGCTCCGTTAGATGCGTCGCGGTTACCTGTAATTAAGTAGTTCATCCAAGCGCCTCCGCGCTTCGCTTCACGCGGATGCCAGTCGGCGTAGAAGGAACCCAGATGCTCATTGCTTGCAGCATCGAACAGGTCGTAAAATTTGACTTCCGGATGCCAGACTTCGGGGAGAGAAGCAGGGGGAGAGCTGAGACTTGAGGCGGGGGCTACGAATTGGGTCTCGCGCGCTTCGATGCGCAGGCCGAAGAGTTGTTGTGCGATGTCGAACATGCCGGAGATGACCCGGTCGATCGGGAAATAGGGGCGCAGCGCCTCCTCGTCGAAATCGTAATTCGCCTTACGCTGCTTTTCGGCCCAGTAGCTTGTTTCCCATGGTTCGAGCAGTTCGGATGACTGGCCGGTGGCTGTGGCTTTGTATTGACGCAGTGCGTTGAGTTCGTCGGTGAATTGGCGCTGTACTTTAGCAAAGATGGCTTCGCCGAACTTAAGCGCTGCGCTGCCCGACGCTGCCATGCGGCGCTCGGTGACGTGATCGGCAAAATTGGCCTGACCGACGAGTAGTGCGAATTCATGGCGTAGCTCAAGGATCTCACGCACGAGTTCTTGATTGTTGTACTGCGCGCAACGACCGATGGTGGCGTAGGCCTGCCAGAGTTCTTGGCGTAGCGCATCGTTATCGGCATAAGTGAGTACTGGGATCAATGAGGGAGCCTGTAGTGTGAAGCGCCAACCATTTTGTTCCTTTTGCTCGGCATTTTGCTTCGCTGCTGCGATGGCTGATTCAGGTAGCCCGGCGAGCTCGGCGGCGTCGGTGATGATTTTTTCCCAGGCATTGGTGGCGTCTAGGCAGTGTTCTGAGTATTTTTGCGTGAGCTCGGCAAGTTTACTTTGGATTTCGCCAGCGCGGGCCTTTTTCTCAGTAGAGAGGTCGGCACCTTGCTCTCGAAAGTCGGCGAGTGTTTCGTGGACGTAGCGCTGCTTGGTAGTCGAGAGTTTGCTCACGGCGGTACTTTCGCCGAAGGTTTTTAAGGTCTTCCAGAGAGTCTCGTTGAGTGGGATGCTGGCAAAAAATTCGGAGACTTTAGGCAGCATTGCGTTGTGCGCTTCGCGTAGTTCGGGGCTGTTGTTGACTGAGTCGAGATGACTGACGAGCCCCCACGCGTGGTTCAGTGTTTCGAGCCCGTCATCGAGCGCGGCGATCGTATTCGCATAGGTGAGTGTCTCCGCGTTCCCTGTATTGCGGGCCGCGACTGCGTCAACTGCTGCTTGGGCGTCGTGGAGGGCTTGGGTGATGTCTGTTTCAATTTGGTCAGGCGTTAGCGAGGACCAGCGGATTTCGAATTCTTTTTGTAAAAAAGGATGTTTCATAGGTGGGAAAGTGGGAAAGTGGGAAGGTGGGAAAGTGTTAAAGTGGGAAAGTGGGAAGGTGTAATAGAGCGTCCATCGCAAGATTCCGAGGATCCTGTCGACGACAGGACCCACTGCAATGCAGATCG
>Ga0222717_10001322_pt1 | contig 20412 bp, 20 predicted proteins | sample C33_18DmetaG_FD_165053 | JGI IMG/M metagenome (GOLD analysis project Ga0222717, IMG submission 165053) | Estuarine water microbial communities from San Francisco Bay, California, United States - C33_18D | ecosystem: Environmental > Aquatic > Marine > Unclassified | place: USA: California...
ATATGATTTGGATGGGCATGAATGTTGTAGGAATGATAGAAGGTATCTCTAATCAAGCGGCAATTGATTTAATTGTTGATGAGAAGTCCTACTTGCCTACTGCACTTACCTCTTGAGTAAAGTTCATAAGGGTATTCCCCTAATTTAACTTTATGAGTGAAATTATTTGTGGCGATACCCTAAGTGAAATGAAGAACATGGCTTCGGAATCAATTGATTTAGTAATTACAAGCCCTCCATATAATTTAATGAATACCACCTCCACTTCTATGAAGTCGGGAACTTCATCAAAATGGAGGAATAATGCTATTCAAAATGGCTACAAGTCGCACAAAGATTCAATGAAGCGAGAAGATTATGTCAATTGGATGAGAGAGTGCATAACTGAAATGTTTAGAGTCTTGAAACCAAACGGTGCTATCTTTTTTAATCACAAGTTTAGAGTTCAAGGAGGACTAATGGAGGGTCATCCATTCTTAGAGGGATTCAATATAAGGCAAATGATAATTTGGGCGAGAGCAGGGGGATTTAATTTTAATGAAACTTACTTCTTACCTACTTATGAGGTAATTTACTTGATGCCTAAGACCCCTAAAGGAAAAGATGCCTTTAGACTTAAAAAAGGTGCAAACCGAAAAACTGATATTTGGAGAATCAATCAAGAAATGAAGAACCCGCACCCCGCACCATTCCCCGTTGGATTGGTGGATAACATTCTGACCTCTTGTGAGGGTAATGTAGTGCTTGACCCCTTCGGAGGTTCGGGAACTGTGGGAGTTTCGGCTAAAAAATTAGGTTGGGATTATATTCTAATAGATAATTCAGAAGAATATTGCAGTATGGCGAAAAATAGGATTGAAGAGATTAGCCATAAAGTTAATAAGGGTAAGGATGATTAGGATAAAATAAGAGGGGAAAAGAAATGAAAGAACCGATGAAAAAATTAACGCAGAAAGAAATGCTCAAGAAGCACTTTGAACACACAGACAATATCAGCAACATTGAGGCTCAAGCAGTCTATAAGATTCGAGCGTTGCCGAGAAGAATCAGCGACTTGAAAGAAGAGGGTTATGTATTTACCCATGAATGGAAAACTGATTTGACAGGGCAACGATATATGCGATACTTTATGGTATCCACGCCAAGTCATGCGAAACTATGATAAACCTTAAGTAGTATTGTAATGATTGGAAATTACGGGCAAGTAGTTTAATTGGAAAAACATTCCGTTGCGGGCGGAAAGACTGCGGGTTCAAATCCCGCCTTGTCCACCAATTCAAGTGTCAAAAGCATAGTATGAATGATGCAAAAGTGAGATTTTTGGTTTGTTGTTTCTCTCACTTAAGAGGCGGATAAAAACTCCGCTTGACACAACCTTTGGGCGTATAGTGTAGTTTGGATAGCACATTGGCCTCCTAAGCCGATAACAAGGGTTCAAATCCCTTTATGCCCGCCAAACAATAAAGCAACTAAAAAATGATGGGGTGTATGGTGTAATGGATAGCATTTTGGCCTTCTAAGCCGAAGATTCGGGTTCGATTCCTGATACGCCCGCCATCATTTTTTTAATCTAAAAATCCAAATCCTGAAAAATTAAGCGTTCTATCTTCGTATGTTGGTTGCCGCTTCTTAAGTTTGAATAAACTCTTGGAGTTATCTCCCCACAAATCAGTTATGTCGGATGCAGTAATGGGAGTATCCATTGGAACTGTCATTCTGTTTAATGTGTGGGATACATTCCACACCTCGCCCGATTCTCGATTCTCATGGGGTGTCCGTTTTACAAAATCCCACCATACAAACAACTTATTGTGATGCTCTTGTTGTGAGGCATTTATGTATTCTCCAATTCTGCGACTCATGGGGATGTCTAAAAAAGTTCCTAAAACCCACTCAATCGGATTCCTATTTATTTGGAACAGGAATACATCACCATCCACCAATGTTCCATCCCAAAGTTCAAATCGGTTCATTAAATCGGTGTTTGGCTTGAATGTTTGGTATTGAAAATATGCCTCCTTATATTGTAATATAGTAGTGCCTATTGTGACACCCGAAATTGGCTCATTATCGGGGGCATTGAATATTTCTCTAAGGATGTATCTTTGAATCCTCTTATTGAGGTTATATCCCCACCCATCCTTTTTTACTCTTCTTAAAATGGCTCTCCACTTGACTTCTGCTCTCTTATTAGGATTATTAAATATGGGGTATTCGTCAGGCATCATAGAAATCCTCTCCTTGAAAAGTTGAGGGTTCTTGATTGTTGAGGAAAAGTTCTCGTCATGGGAGGTGGAACTAATTCAAAAATTGCCCTTGTGATGCCCCAAGAAGTATAGAGATTATTACCTAAAGAAACCGTAGCACCCATAGAAAAATCATCATGTCGCCAATTTCTCCTTAGTCTATCTAAGGTATCACTAAACTCAAAATCATACTCTCCTCCCTCCCGAAACCTACTATTCTCAAGTGTAGGGAATATTGAAAATATTAACTTTTGTAGTTGTGAATCCTCTCCTCTTTGAATGACAGATTTATTATCACTCAAGTAAGCAATAAAACATGAAAGTGATATTTTGTTTGATTCTAAAGTTCCACCTCCAAGTTTTGTAAGTCCATATCTTACATCGTTTATGATGTTTGCTAATCTAAAGATTTCTTTCTTATTATTCTTATACAGTTCTTCATCAATTTGGTTAGTGTGAAGGATTGATTCACCCAAAACTTCAAGAGTTTTTTTGGCGATATATGTGGGAACATTTATTGTCTTATCATTGAGTGAAAAAACAACCATCTCGCAAGCAAAAAAGGTTAATGCACACTCATAAAGTTCAGTCATTTCAACATCATTCAGATTCATAATAGAGTTGATTCTCTCTTTTTGGGTATTTGTAATTTTAGGAAGCATATCCGCCAATTTAGACTCAAAAATAAATACTGTAAAAATAGAAAAGGGGAGTCCTGAAGCAGACTCTTCTTCACTTTTTATCCGTTCATTCAAATATCCCTTAGTTAATTCAACCAAATAAACAAACATTCTTGAAAGATATAAATTATTAGGATTTTCCGAAATATAATGAATGCCCTCCTCTTTTTCTTCAGTCGTATAATTGAATAATAGAGGTCTTATCTCGTTTTCAATGAACCTATTATGTGCGGTATTCAATTCGGAGGAATTACTTATCCTCATATCATCATACCCATCATCGTTCTCAATCGTATCTAAGTGTTCTATCAACTTTTGAGAAATCATATCATAGTATGAATCGGGAATAAATGGAGTATATGGATAAACCATGATTGTATCTCGAAGTGTTGTATGTTAAAGTTTTTGATTTGAACCAAGACGATTTGAGGTGATGTGATGGTTTTTTCTTGGTGTATCTTACTATAAAATTGTGATTTGCCCGGTTAAGCAAGAAACTGTTCTGAAAGAATGGTATTCTAAAGATTATCACAAAAAGGCATACTACGAGCCTGTCGCTAAAATTGATGAAAAACAAGTCAGAATCACAAATTAAAGAATCGGAACTTTTGCACTCATACCTTATAATAGTTTCTATTTTCTTCCTGAAGTTATTGTGAATAATCTTGTATTACGAAATACAATCAGAATTATCTGAGCGATAACTTTAACAATCTGATTTTTTGTTCCTTAATTATGAGTTTAGGTAATCTCGGATGGAATAACCTGATATTAGGAATCAATGGAGGTGTCAATAATCCAACTTTATTCCGAAACGAAGAGAATGAAGAAGCCAAACTCATGCAATCAATACCAAATGGGAATCGGATTGCTGATGGGGGCTATATGACTAATGCACCATTAGAATTGGGAGAGGATGATTTTGTTCATGCAATTGAGGATGATGGAAACTCATTGAAAGTATCATTTGATAGTAATTGGGTTGATAATCATTGTCCTAATCCGGGTTCATTTAATTATGAAGGCACATCACGCACAGTAAAGAGTATTTCTAATGAAATTGCTGATTTAGCAAGGGGAGGGTGGACTAATTCTTGTAAGAATGTAGCGGGTAATCATTATTGGGTGGATAAAACTCAGAAATATTCCGTAGGTTGTGGACTTGCAGATGCAACAAACTATACTGATTCTGCTGACTTCAAAGATAACTCTTTGTGTATGTATGAATGCTTAGATGCGAACCGAATCCCGAATAGTGATGGGAGTTGTAGTGATTCTTGTAGTGAGGATTATGAATTGAGGGATGGAGTGTGTCAATTAGGGGCTACTGATAGGCTCAAAAATACTGTTGTCGAAAAAGCAGGGGTTGGAGTCCTCATAGTAGCCTCAGCGATTGGATTAAAGTTATTTTTAAGAAAATAGAATCTCAAAATTAACCATCATCTTTATCTATCAAGATGCGTGAATCAATTACATGGTCGTTGGCGAACAGACATGGGAACTTGGAGGGTGGATGAGAAGTTCCACACCTATGCCTATGGTTTCGGCAAGTAATTTTTCTCAGATGAGGTCGAATAGTTCCTCACAATTCAAAAGTGATACCGAAACTAAAAAACTACAAAAATTACAAACAGGAGAAAGAATAACCCCTGAAGGATATTTGACTAATGCACCTGAAAATCTTGAGGGAAATAATAATTTTGTTCATCAAGTGTATTATTGGGATAGTAGCAAAAGCCAAAGAGTATCAGTTCCCACCACTATGCTTACCTATGTAGTTGATAGTAAGTGGAGAACAATTTGTAATCCTCCTACAAAATATTGGAATGTAAGTGCGGGATTCAATCCGAAAAAAATTAGAGATTCGGAGTTGATTGGCTTTTTGACATCACAAATGGCTGAGTGTAATGGAGGGAATAAATTACATGGAAACCATTATTGGGTTGATAAGACTCAAATAGTTTCTTTGGGGTGTGGAGATGAATCTGCAACTAATTATTCGGGAGATAGTGCATATATTGATGATTCATTATGCACATATACTTGTGATGACTCGAACCGCTTAGTCATGGATGATGGTTCTTGCGGAGATTGTAAGGTCGGCTATGGCTTGAATGACGATGGCGTTTGCGAAGCAGGGCTATCAACTAAGTTTTCAGATGGGTTGAGTGATTTGCCCTATGGTTTGATTGGAGGCGGAATAATCGTCTTGGGTGTAGGAAAATATCTAATGAGTAGGAGAGGATAAAATGAAGATTGGAGATACAAATATTGAAGTTGATAAATATACAGGATATGCTTTTGGTGCATTAGGCATTATTGCACTTTATTATCGGATGAGATTCAAAGGACTCAAGAGAAAACTAAGCAAGATGGGCGATTGAAATGGTTTTTGGGCATCTATCTTTTGATTACAATTTGTTGAACTTCAAGGCTGATGAAAAAAAGAAAGTCAGTTTGAAAGAAGTCTTAGACAATGACACTTATGGAATCCTAAAAGCAAACTTTTCCATCGGAGGCAGTTGGGATGCTGAAGGAAATGTTGTAATCCTCGCAGAAGGTGATGGATTCTATGTCATTATTAACAATGGTTGGGAAATGAAGGTAAGAACCAAAGACTTGAATACAGGAGAAACAAGGACAATAGTTGCTAATGAAAAGAATCCCGCAATAGAGGCTGAAGGGAATAATATTGCAGTCAGGTTGCTCGCCATCAAGGGAGAGGGTGTTTCATTCACATACCCTGCATAATTTTACAGGAAATTAAGTAAAGTTTATATCGGTGATAACAAGAATGTTTGAGTAGTGAATAAGATGGTAAGAGATTATTTTACAAACCCATATAGCCCATTGAATAATAGAACGCTGAGAATGTATAGAGATTTAATTGATTCTGCATTTAGTGGGTTTGAGGATTCTAAGAACCTGAAGGAAACTGAAACTGCTACTATTACGATGAGAAAAAACGGAAAGATTTACCAAATCCAAATCAAGGATATTACTTCTCAAATGGAAAACAAGGATGAGGTAATTTCAGTTGAAGTTAAACAAGACTCACAATTCAATCCGAAAGGAAAAAATAATGAGGAAAAATACCATCCTGAATATACTGAGTGATTCGATGCCTAAATGTCCTATTTGTTCTTCAGCCCGAAGAACCATCTCCTTAAAATATCAAAAAGATTACGATGTCTATGATTGTGGATGTGGATACGCCATTTCAACTCTCGGATTAAAAACCCATGATTCGTCAGGTGTGGGTAATGCAAAGTGTTAAATGGGAAACCAAACCATGATAATAAATGACAACCATACTTATTGATGGTGGATACTTCGTAGGGAGATTTGAGAAGCATTGGTTTTACAACCCCCGAAGAAAAAACATGAAATATTATTGGGAACAAAGAAAGATGAACAAAATATCTTTCAAGGAAAGAGATTCTCATTTGCATCGGTTATTCAGTTATGATTTGACTTACCTACAAATGAAGATAGCAGAAATTGACCCTGTTTCAAAAGTCATAGTTTGTTATGATGGAATCTATGGCCGAAGGCCAAGAGGGGCATTGTATCCTGAGTATAAGCAAAATCGAAGAGGAGGAGTTCTCGCAACTGAACACAAAGGGATAGATGTGAGGGAAAAAATCAAGAAGGTTAAGCATGACCCTGAAGGGCTTGTTTTAGGGTGGGAATATCTCTATGATGATAACAAAGAGGCTGATGATTTGATTGCTGAACTTTGCTACTCATTACCAAATGATGAAGAAATTATCATCATGTCAAAGGATGGCGATTTGATTCAAATGATGGCTCTCTCAAATGTTTCATTACATGATTTTACATCCATGTTGAGTGACGATATTATAGTGGAAAAGTATGGGATAACTCCATCACAATATCTCGACTACAAATCTTTAGCAGGTGATAAGGCTGATAATATTCCCGGCATTAGGGGAATCGGCCCAAAGACTGCCGAAAAGTATTTAAGTGAATATCAAACTATTGACAATTTTCCTCCTGAATTACTTGATGAAGAGGGAATTGAATTAACTAAATTGTGGAAAAGGATTTCAACTATTCCATTCCATCAGTATTAAATAGGTCTTAAGGAGATGAAAGGTTAATGTCTGCAAGAAAGAGATTTAGTAAATCATTGTTTGATGATAATGATGAAGTGGCGAGATTGGCGGTTGAACAATTGAAACATCATTTTGGTGTGGATGAGTTTAGAGATTCAGAATCAAGATATACCGTTGATAGAGAAGGTTGGAAGGCAGAAGAACATTTAGTTAATGTTGAGGTGGAAGTCAAGCATAATTGGAAACGAGGATTAGAAACATTTCCTTATGATACTATTCACCTCCCAAAAAGAAAGGAAAAATACCTCGAATTGGATAAGCCAACACATTTTGTCATTTTTAGTTCCGATATGGAGGGGGCAATTGTCTTTTCCGATAAGACTGTCAAGGATTATGCAGTAATGAAAGAAGTTCCAAATAAGTTTGTTCCCAAAGGAGAGATGTTTTTCAACATTCCTGTGAATAAAACTTCTTGGTTGAAAATTGGAGATGAGTAGTATGGAGATGTGCATTGATGAGGGATTATTGAATGAGTTTATTGAATTGACTGCATTTGGAGGTGAACTGCATCATAGGGGCTTGAATGCTTTCTTGAGGGATATTGCTATGTTGGGTTATTTGTATAGAGATAAACACCAAATTATTTTTATGAACACTAATTCTGACCCCCCTGTTGATTCTGAATTAGATGAGGATTACCAAAAATACCTTGATAAAAAGGCATCAGGAATCCAAAAAGAAAATTGGGATGAGATTAAAAATGCTTGATACTCCTGATGGTTTAGTTTTTAGAATCTTGAGAAAGTTAAGACCACAACTTCTTGAGGCTACTCAAAGTGAAATTGAAACACTCATAATGGGAGTTAATGGTGTTATCCTGACAAAAGGAAAGGATATAATTGATTTTACTAAAAATGATATGGTTTTTCCCTATGCTTTTGCGACAGGAATGAATCGGCTGAGTCTTGGAGAAACACAATGGTTTGATGTTGATTATTACCAAATTGCATCTCTTGTTGGTGGAGGGATTGATTCAACTATGAAGGCATCATTTGAGGCTGAAGGATATTCAGTCAAAGATAAAGATGGTGAAGAAATGGAATCTTGGGATTCATCATTTTCGATTGATGAAGAGGAATAACCTAATCCAATGGGTGAGTGATGCTCTTATCGCCTAAGCACCATCTTAAAGTTTTCACAACTCCCTGCATGGCTTTGTAATTCCTTGCATGATAAATCCATTGTTTAGATTTTGGTTTGTTTTGTGTCATGCCTATTTGATGATGATTCTTTACTCTCTCAGCCCTATCCAACATTTCTTCCATTTCATCGAAACTTCGGTTATAGGAAAATAAATTGGAATCTTGATGGTCGGATAGTAATTTACTCATATTTGCGGGGATATTGTCATACTATTTAATAGTTCGCTATGTGTGGACTACATCAGTTAAGTAGCAAAAGGAGGATGTATGAGTATGCCTATTATCATTGATTCTAATGAGCCTCCACACTTCAAAAATAAAATAGATGGTGAAGTAAAGGGATTGCCTGAAGGAGATTTTTGGCTTGAATCTGAGAATGGAAAAAGAATAGTCATAGAAAGAAAAACATGGGATGATGCCTACAACTCATGGAAACAGAATAGATTAGAAGAACAAGTGTCAAGAATAATCCAAAATCACCAAAACTATGTTCTGCTCATTGAAGGGAATAAGCAAGGCTCAAGACTTTGGAGAAATAAACAAATGAACCAACTTAAAGGATTGCAGAAGTTCCTAAACCGAATGTCTGTTGAGGCTATCCCTGTGGTTTATACAACTTCTAAAAATGATACCTGCGATTACCTGCATTATCTCCTAAATAGGTTGAATGAGGGAACATATCAAAAAATCATCAAAAAAACTACTGTATTAAAATCATCAAGAAATAAATACCATAATATGATGAGTTTAATTCCCGGCATTACAATTGATAGGTCTAAAGCACTCTATGATGTATTTGATAGTTTGCCTGACTTTGTGAATAATACTGAAAAGGCTTTACTGCTCGATGAAAAAAATAAACGGTGGCGAACAAATGTTGAAAAAATAAAAAAGTTTATCAATGAATCATGGGGGAATACTCCTGAAAGAGAACTAATTTTTGAAACAAATAATGAATAATCTGAGGTCTAAGGACAAACCACAATAGGAATGGTTAAATACCTCAAAGCAACAAATAACCAAACATGAGTAAAGTCAGCCTTACAATGAGTTGTAAATTAGCAAAGGAAATCGTAAAAGCAATAGAAACTACTGATGAGCAAGCAATTTTTGTTTTCGATAAACATGGATTATTTGTAAGGGTGTCAGACCCACTACACATTAGAGTAGTTGAAATTATGGTTGAGGCAAATGAGTTTGAAGAATACGATTATCAGGCCGAAGAAGAACAAATGAGGTTGGGAGTTGTTATCTCAAGACTCAAAGACATTACAAAAACATTAGTGAAGAAAGATGAATTAAAATTAGAGTATGAGGAAGGCACTAATCGAATATTGACATGGAGTAATAACCTACAACGGAGTATCCGATTGATTAAGTCTGAGTTGATGAATGCTATACCTGAGATTTCAGTTTCACACCTTTATGGGTGTGTTCTTGAGGCTACTACTTTGAAGCCGTTTTTGAAAGCCTCAAATGCAAAGGGGGGAGTGGTGGATATTATAACTGATAAGAAGTTTATTCTTTGTTCGGAGAGTGATGATGGCTCAGTTGAAATCTCAATGACAAGTGAGCAAGTTCAACTAAATCCCGAAGATTATATGTCAATGACTACTTATTCTGTGGAGGAAATAAATAAGGCAACTTCGACTGCGGTTGGCGATATTCAACTGAGGGGGAAACAAGATTCACCCATAGAATTGAGTTGGATAACAACAACAGGTATGAGGGTCAAGGCTTGGGTTGCCTCGAAGGTGTGATTGTTATGAAAACCAAACCAACTAATTTTGAGGCGGCTAAATCCGTCATTCCACTTGGAGAGGGAATTACTGCTCAACAGATTATTGATAGATTACTTACTTCAGGGCGAAGAGAGATTCCTACGAAAAAGGCAATTGCAGTTAAGTTTAGGTGCGACCCTGATATTAAAACAGTAAAAGAGGGCAGAAATGCGACTCTCTTTTACAGGATTCAATAATCGTTAGGCTTAAGTATCAGACTGACAAAAAACAAATTATGGCTAATGATAAGAAGAGTTTAATTGTGATTCTTAAAGAGGCTGAAGTCTATCCTGACGACCCAAGTTATCCATTCACTAAGCCTGTATCAACAACGGCTGAGAAGGTGGATTATTGGTATAATATATTCAAAGAAGATTGGCGTAATTTTCCTAAAGCACCCGGCAAATCTAAAGTCAATTGGAGTCCAAGCAGTTCGGTAAATGGTAGGGGTTCATCTTGGGAATCAGAATGGAAAAAGAAAGCCAAAAAAAGAATCAATGACTTCACTAAATCCGACCTCAAAAAGTCAGGATTTAAGGTATTTAGAGAAATCACAGGATATTACCAAATCCATATTAGTGATGATGAAACCATAGAAAGGCAACAAACAAGATTAAGGCAACTTCTTAAATTATTATCTAATAGCGAGTATGGAGTCATAGACCCATTAACAGGAAAAGAAGCAACATTAGATTTAGAAAAGTCCGATGGAAAAATAAATTACTTTTTCCAAGACTTATCGAATCCCTCCACAATCTCTTATAGCGTTTTAGAGGCTGAAGTTGCACCACTCTTAATGACGGATACATTGATTGAATCCAATGTAAGAGGTCTGATTTATCAAGAATATCAAAAGATGGGTGCAGTTCCAAATCCGAAATCCATTTTCCCAAAGGTTATGCAAGCAGGGAGAGAATCCCAAGTCTTTGAACGGGCAAGAGATAATATACCCTTATTAAAAACTCAGATACAATCAATCATGGAGGAGATGGAGGCTATGGAGGATACAGTTCTTGCAGAAGCCGTTTCAAATTATGTTCCTGAATCCCCCCAATATGGAGATTCGGGTGAACTAAAATCAATGGTTAAGCAAATCAGCCTCAAACAATTCCTCGCATTGAAGTTTGATAATGCAAAAACCAAAACACAAATGCAAAACATTAGACCTCCTGTTGATGGAATGAAGAGAGGGAAAGATTGGCCTTCATCCGATACAAGAGATTGGATTGTGCATATAACTCAAAATCCTGTGGAAGTCATGCAGAAATCCACAAACAAAACATGGAGTTCTTGTGAAAACTTGATAGGCGGAAGTTATAATAGAGGTTGTTGGGATGATTTTGGTGTAGGTAATGCTCTTGCACTCTATTATCGGGCAAGTGATTTACTTGATGCTGAAGGTAATTTCACACCTAACTCCTCAAAGGTTAAAGGAAGAACCGTCTTAAGGTGGGGATTGGCTAAAGTTCCTAATGAACCGAGCAAAGTTCCGAGAATTGGTATTGAAACAAGAATATACAGTAGTGGAATAGATGGCTCAACTTCAAAGAACCTTTCCTCCTCCCTCATTTCCATTATGGAAAATGCAGGTCTGTGGGATTGGGAAGGAACTTGTGATGCCCCCTACTCCTATGGGGGTTATCTTGATAGAAACACACTTAATTATCCTAAAAAAGCCCAAGCAGGGCAAACAACGGGTGGGATGCAAGTTGGAGATGGGCAAGAACAAGCAATCGCCTTAACCTACAATACGCAATATGAGTTATCCTATGGTGAATTACAAGGAATCTTAGAGATGAATGATTCAGATGCAGTTCTAATGAATCTTGCTGACAATCCTATTTGTTGGAACTATCACAGAATCATTGGGGCATTTACTCGGAACATTTTTAGTATGTATGATGAGGCGAATCAAGAAACCTTAGTTAATCTATTACTTGGGCATGAGTATGCAAATCCTGAACTCTTGATTCCTATTCTTGAATCTTTAGAATTGATAACTCCTAATTATCAAAACCTTGCTAATCTTAGTGATACAATATTTAGATTCGCACATCACCCAAGAAGTAGTAGTGAAGTTTTCAATACTATCAATGATTTGATGGGTGATGATGCAAAAATTATTTATGGAATGCCTTCGCCACCAAACTTTACTTCTTTGGATGGCCCACAATGGAGTTCTTTCATGTATTGTGATGAAACATTTTGGACTCCCCTGATTGATAAATTATTAGAGATTGATTTAGGGAGTATTCAAGAGGGAACAACTCCTGATGGTGAAATACAAGAAATATTTAGTGAGTTTGCTGAATGGTATGAGCCTGTCCTCAGCAGATGGGCAGGGCTTTATGAGTCTGCACCTGCAATCGTTGAAGGATACAGAACAAGTGGATTAGGCGTAGGAATCTATGGTGCTAATCTTCTTGCATCTAAACTCTTACATCAACCTAATATTTCCCAAAGTCAATACGAAACTGTTCTTGAATTATATTTGAAAATCAACAGGATTATCCTCCCTATGGAGGGTTCGTTTGAGAGAAGCATGATAGTGGGAGTAGCAAATCTTCTTGTATTGAACTTTAACCGACCTGACTATCAAGGATGGAACTTGTATTGTGCAAATCTTAATGATATGCCTCCAATAACTAAACAAAAAAATTACAGACCAAGAACAAATGAATCAATTACAATCATGCTTAACCACCTCTATACTACGCTCATTGAAATAGGATATGATGAAACATTTTCATTCGGAAATACATCTGATTTTGCTAATAATGTTGCTTATATTTATGGAGGATGCAAAAATAGTAGTGAAGTGGAGATGTTTTACAACTTTATTACTCAACTAATTACGAACAGAAACGAAGTCATTGTCAGCCGTATTGGTGCAGACGATACTATGGAATTACAAGCAAAACTAATTCCGATGTTGTTTTTGTCAGCATTTAAGAGAACAAATATGGAGAAGAAAGGTTTGAGATTATTACCTCAATCAGCAATTTCCGCTATTTTTGCTCTCCTCACTAATAACAGTTTCGGTGATTCATATTACAACGCTGTATTTTATGATTTCATTCCACCAAATAAATATGTTGATTTTATTGATAATTTGGCTACTGCAAATGATGATAAAATTAAAGGAGAGCGAAAACCTAAGTCTTTGACCGAAGAAATGGCCTTTAACATATTGACAAATGAAGAGGTTTTAGAAGAAATTGATTTAGAATCATTGGCTAAACAGTTGCCTGACAATGAGGATTTATTTTACATCATGGAGGATGTGGTATTATCTTACTATTTAGGAGAAATGTATGACCCTGAAGGTGAAAAACCATTCGCTGAATTAACTTTAGAACAATTGAATGAAACAACTGAGGAACATTTCAACTTCAAATTGATGATTGCGAATGCCTTAACATCAATTGCAGACATGATGGTTGGATTTATGCACAACGAAAATACACCTGATGAAATAATTGAAAGAGTCATTCAAAAACCAAGAATCGGCTCAGTCGGATACAGAAGAATGTTCGACTACTACGGATTAGGAGAAGATTACCTTTCATCAAGAGGAACGGGAGGAACATTCTCTCAAGACTTCATTACTCCGCTTACAAAAAACAAGAATATTAAGGGGAGATTATTGAAGTATCTATATACAAATTACCCCGAACAAAGAACTTCACTCCTAATGAATCCAAACATTGTTGAAGCAAGGCTTTATGATGATTTGGGAGATGAATACCCATTAGAACTTACAAAGAACTTTGATGTTTCTAAGAGAGCATACTTGAGGCACATGAGAAAGACTATTGGGGAATTAGCAATCTCACCCGTATATGATTTTCAGGCTTCATTCAATGGGTGGATAAACGGTAATAGGACATGGATTGGCCGAACAAATAATGTGGTGGGTTGGGCTGAAGGGTCAGTAAATTACATCAATACTAATGATAATGTGCAATTTATTAGAGCAGGGAGATGCAGATTCTCAACGAACCTCCCAACTGCACCTGAAGGCGCAACGGAAAGAAATCTATCAAGGGCAGGGTCAATTCCTGATTACCCTCAATTGCCTGAAGGAGATAGTCCATATATTATATTTAGGGCTACAAACTTCAACTTGGAAACATTAAGTGAACTTTCAGGAGGAATAGGCACAGAATACTTAGAAGCGAATGATGCGGGTGAATTGACTAATGCAATCAAACCTTCAGTCAGCAGTCAATTGCTTGCGATTTCAAATCTCATATACACAGGCCACATCACTAATGATAATATCGTAAGTATTGATTCAGGAGAGGGAGAAAGCGAACCTGAAACAATCGAAGGATATAGACCTGACAATTCCTCCTTATTCTTGAATCGGAATGATGACCGAACAGGGAGAGAGAATATCTATACAAATGCTGATGCTATGGTAATTTTAGAATCTGAGTATGTGGTTAATTCTGATGATATTTATGCAGATATTGGATGCTATGCTAATGCAGAACTCAAGGGTATCCGAATAGGAAACGGATACACAAACAGCGAAATATCAAACTCACTTAACAGATTTGGTAATGGGGCAACAACAGAACTCAATAGGAATGCCTTAATGTGGCTTATTGAAAACTCTCCTGATGGATTGGAGTTTAGGTATGATGGGAACACTTCACAAATCATTCCCTTTATTGAAGGTCGCACTTACACATACCCTCAAGAAGTTCAAGAACTAATGCTTGCCGATACAAATATGCGAAAGTTCATGTCGAATAGTGCTATGGTTGCTGAAACCTCAAACTTCACAGGCATCATTACATATTTATTGAGTCAATTTGCGAACCCCTCCTATATGCGAAGAACCAATAATACAAACTTTCACTATCCTGAGTTTAGCATAATCAACTCAACCTACAACCTTGAAGTAGTTGCAGGGTGGATAGAACCTGAATACAGAACTAAATTGACAAATTATGATTCAAAAGGAAGATTCAATGATAGGCTTTCTGCATTCTTGACCGATTGGTTCATAATCTTAAAGAAAAATGACCTATCGAGTTTTAAGAGTGATGTTGATGATGAAGAAGTAGTGGAAGTTCCACTTTGGAGGATGAACTTTGATACAAGTGATTGGTATAGCCTAATTGCGACTCTTAGGGATGCAGTTAATAAAAGTGAAATTAGTTATCAAGATTATTTGAATATTATTGATTTAATGATAGAAACTGTTAATAATGATAATTGCGTATTATTCCCTCCAAGAACCAACTCAAATGGGAGTGATGCAAGATATGGATTGAGAGGATTCCAATACTTTGATTACAATGGATTAAGAGAATATTTATCTATTCCTGTATTTTCTCAGAACCGAGTTGAGTCGGTTGCTTTCAGCCCCAAAACAAATCCTGAACTATCAAAGGAAATGTTTGGATTGGCTTCTTATCTTTACTATGGTAATATCAGTAGGAACAGTTCATTCAGCCATTACCTTCTTTCATACTTCCTACAATATAATTCGACTCATTCATGGGTAAGTATTGGAAAAGAACTCTTGTGGAATCCTAATATGGGTGATGAGCAAACCCAAAATGAACTTATGTATCTGTTGCTTGCATTAGACCTAAATGAAATATCCGCTATTGAGGTGGACTCAATGGAAGATATAACGGCTGAAATGAGAGCAGAAAATCAAAAACAAAAGTGGGAAAACCTAAAGTCATTCTTGAAGGAATATTTGAAGGATGGCCTAAAGGCATACCAAAAATATGCAAACACTTGGAATAAGTATGTGCTTCCTAATAATTTGATGAATATTAGCGAACTAAACTATCCATTGAACACATCCGTTAATAATGATTCCACACTTAGATTTATGATTCCTGACTTATTTACAACAATGGTGGATGGATACATCTCATACCTTCAAGATGCAAATAATCAAGCAACCCTCAAATACCAAGACTTCATTATGATGGTAAGGTTGCTTAACTTTGAATTACCTGCTGATTATTACTATCCGAACAGGTCATACCGTTCACAAAGAATGACTGCTAATACTAATGCACCATACAATATTGAAGTGTCTGAGCAACAAAAATTGAATCTGAGAACATTAAGAGATAATAACTTGCCGTTGTTTGTTCAAGCACTAAGGACAACAACAATTAGAGAAGATGAGGAGTTCATTGAGTGAAATTAGGGGAACATTTATTAACGATAAAAAGGATTTGAGCAATATGGGTTTTACAAGAAGATATGAATGTGGAAGTTGTAAAAAGGTATTTGCATCTAAAAATAAGTTGAAGAAACATCAAAAGAAACAAACACCTCGATGTCATGGGTGGGTCGAAAAACTGATGAACGATAAAAACATAAAATCAGAAGCGAATAAGACTCCAACCTACAAAAAATCAAAAAATGCAATCAGCACAAAAAAACAAAAGGTTGCGGGAGATAGGTCAGGAAAGAAAGCGGGGGAGTTCAAGAGTGCCTACAAAGATTCAGGAGTTTTAGAGCCAACTTATGACTCAGGATTTTTCCGAATTAGTGAGGAAAAACTTTCTGTAATTGAAGAGATGTTGCCTGATGGTTGTGAGGTCTATACCGTTCCCGAAACAGGACATAAAATTATTGACTATCAAGGTGATGCTTATAACGCAATAGACTTCTTGATGTATTTGCATAACTTCTGTGAATTAGAGATGTATTATGAGGACATTAAGTTCTGCCTCCAATCCATACCCTCCAAACAATATATCGGAATTAAGGATATGAATGAACTTGGAGAAAGTGTAATCTCCTTCGTTGATGGTGGGATTATTATGACTGAGTTTGAAGAACAATCGGAAACTTCGACTTTAACAAATGAAGAACTACAAACTTCAATTTCCGAACTTAGCGGGGTTGCAGTAGTGTTTGGAAAGTTTAAGAAAGATAATACCATAAAAAAGAAAACAACTCCTATCGCAACAAAACCAAAGGTTGAACCTCAAACTACAACATTAGATTTCAATGAAGGTGATTATGAGTTAAATGAAGCATATAACCTACTTGATAAAGATTTCGACCCACTTACTGAGGAAGAGGATGCCGATGAAGTTTCAGGAGATTTTATGTTTTATGATAGAACTCGCCAAGATGAAGCAGATGAAATATATGGAAACGACTATATGTTCGGTGCTGAACAATTTGCGAGTCAAGAAATAGGAGGATTTCAGGGAAGAGGCGGCAGATATAATTCATGGAATCGGACAACCTATGTTCGCCCAAAGCCTGTTGCAGATAAATACCATCCCGTATATGGAATTAGAGGACACAAACTATTGGTGGATAGAATAGTTGATTTAACATCAATAATTGAAAACGAAGAAGAACTACAAGAGGCTGAAACATTTGAAGCACCTATTCAAACTATGCAAACAAGAGAGGAATTATCTCGAATGAATCAAGCAAGAGATATACGCAACCAAGACAAAAACGAGGATAGACTAAATGTTGCGATTACAGATGTTGAAACTGCTTATGCGTGGACTTTGAAACAATTTGAAATTGCGGAATTAACAATGACTGATTATATTCCTCACTTTCAAGAGAATTATCTATCCCTTCAAGAAGAGTGCAGATTAGCAATTGATATTCCAAGAATTGAGATGCCTGTAATTGACCCTAATGAATTAGGAGAGTTCCAATTGAAATTAAAAAGAGGAGAATTGGATGTTTTTACTCCGTTTGCGATAGGAGATGAATTATACTCTCCTGAAGATTTGATTAAGGACACGCCTGATGCACTTAAGTTCCTTCAACTTGGTTATGAGGATGGCCTTATTCCTGATGATATGGTTGATGCAAAAATAACTAAAACCGCAGTAGGCTTGATGAGGCCAACACAATCACAAATATGGTTGGATAAATTAGTGAATAACATCATACAATGGGGAAAACCTTCTCCTCAAGGGGCATACGACAAAGACTCAACAATACTGACCGCCACTATTGCTATCAGTCAAGAGGGATATATTCTTGACGGACACCACAGATACGGTCAAGTTGCATTAGTCAATCCCGCACTCAAAATGCAAACCTTGTATATTGCCGTTCCAATTCGAGTATTGATTGATATTGCCCGACCTTATGGGAATGCTATTGGAAACGAACAAAGGGCGGCAGAAGAAAGCACCGAAACGAAGTGAGGGGATTCTTTGTTTGGTGTATCCAATAGAGATAAGTTCAGGGGCATGATTGCTGACCTTCTGAGTGAGGGGAATCTATTGAATTATCAAGGAGGAGATAGTAGTAGTAATCGGTGGCTTATTGGATTTGAGGAAGATAAGGTTATTGTTCTCTTAGAGGCTGATGATTATGACCCCTTTATGAATCTCGAAAAATTGTATTCTGTTGTCAAGAGAAAAGGATATGCTCGCAAGGCTATGAGTTTAATTGTTAATTCAGCAGATAAGTGGGGTGTTGATATAGAGTTGGATGTTGCCCCATTTAATTATTCGCTGATTGATGGTAAGCGTGATTCCGATGAGATTATGGATGTTAATTCATTAGAGAGATTTTATGGAAATTATGGTTTTGAGAAGAATAATTTTGATGGAATAATCTATCTTCATAGGATTTCTCGAAGAAATAAGGCTTAATTTAATCAACCTTTTGAGGTCAATTAACTGACACAGACCGATTAGGTTAAATAGCAGTTCGCAACCATTGACAAAAACGGTGAAATTATGAGTGAGATTTACGAACCAAAAGGATTTGCAGAAACAATTTTCAAACAAAGATATGCTATTAAAGAAGATGAAACTTACCTTGAGGCTTGTCAAAGAGTGTCAGGTCATGTGGCTCAAGCAGAAAATGGAAAGCGAGATAAGTGGACTGAGAGGTTTGTTGAAGTTATGAGTCAAAACAGGTTTATTCCGGGTGGCCGAATATGGTATGGCTCAGGAAGGGCAAAAGGCCAACTGCTTAATTGTTTCGTAGTTCCAACTGCCGATAGTAGGGAGGGTTGGGCGCAATCAGTTTCCGATATGCTAATCATTAGTGGAACAGGAGGCGGAGTAGGAATGAACTTCTCACCCATCCGACCAAGAGGAACACCCATTAGAGGCACAGGAGGAGAAGCCACAGGTGCAGTTTCACTCATGGAGGTAATCAACCAAACAGGAGAGGTAATCAAAGCAGGGGGAGGTCGAAGAACTGCCCTAATGATGTGTTTGAGATACGACCACGCTGACATTTTAGAGTTTATGAATCGAAAGTTTAACAAAATGGATTTGAATGAGGAAACCTTGAAAGACACCATCATGGATGCTTTCCCCAACCTCCCATTAAATGAACTCAATGAAATAGTTGAATTATTTACGGCTGATAACGAATCAATTTTCAAGCACTTGATTAAGCATCAACTTGATATGAGATTGAAGAATGCAAATGTTTCAGTTCTTGTGGATGATGAGTTCTTTGAAAAGGTAAGGAATGATGGAGATATTGAGTTCTCATGGAGGAATAATGAAGTTGGAAAGTTCAAGGCTAAGGAACTTTGGAATATGATGATTCATAATTCTTATCAGTCGGGTGAGCCGGGAATCCTAAATGAAGGCTTGGCGAACAAGATGAACAATATTTGGTATCATAAGCCACTCATCAGCACTAATCCTTGTGGAGAGATTTGGCTTGAAGAATATGGATGTTGTGATTTAGGGGCTATCAATCTTGCTACACATCTTTTGCCTGATGGGTCTGATTTTGATTGGGATAAGTTGGCTGATTCTTGCCTCGTTGGTGTGCGATTCCTCGATAATGTTCTTGATGTGAATACATATCCGACTCCTCAAATTGAAAAGAACTGTAAAGAAGTCCGAAGAATCGGTCTTGGTATCATGGGTCTTGGGCATAGCCTCATTAGTTTGGGTCTAAGGTATGATTCAGCAGATGGGCGGAGAAAGGTTGAACAACTTTTCAACTTTATGAAGAAGAAGTCATACGAAGCATCAACTTATCTCGCAGTTGAACGAGGTTCATTTGAAGCCTTTGATGCAGACAAGTTCTTGGAATCAGGATTTTGTCAAACTCTCACTAAAGGGCTAAGGTCAAAAATCCGAGAATATGGGATGAGGAATTGTGCCGTCTTGACTATTGCACCCACAGGAACAACATCAATTCTTGCGGGAACTTCAAGTGGAATTGAGCCTGTGTTTGCCGCAGGGTATAAAAGAAAATATTACGCAAACTCAGAAACAAGTAATGAACGAGTCCTCAAAGAAGAGATGGTAATTGACCCTCTCTTTGAACAGATGTATAATGAGGGAATTGATGTTTCAGCATTTATCTCAGCGCATGAAATCTCCGTTGAATCTCACTTGAAGATGCAGGTAAGTGTGCAAAAGCACATTGACAATGCAGTTTCCAAGACCATCAACATTCCTCAAGATTAT
>Ga0222717_10001324_pt1 | contig 20374 bp, 33 predicted proteins | sample C33_18DmetaG_FD_165053 | JGI IMG/M metagenome (GOLD analysis project Ga0222717, IMG submission 165053) | Estuarine water microbial communities from San Francisco Bay, California, United States - C33_18D | ecosystem: Environmental > Aquatic > Marine > Unclassified | place: USA: California...
AACATTGGGATAAAATAGAAGGAGTCAAATACTACAGATGCGACATCGCTAAAGCTCCTAAAGCTAAAAAGAAACACAAAGTTAGAACAATACCACACATTATAGTATTTAAAGATGGTTTTGACGAGATACATTTTAAAGCAGGTTTAGACTTTACAATCTCAGAATCACTGGAAGATATTCAAAAAGAAATTAACGAACTCTTAAACGAAAGTAAATTTTAGATTATGGCAAACGCAGTACAATGTATGATAGCAATCGACGATGTAAAGTCCTCAGTTCAAGGTAATGATCCAAGAACTTGGATGAAAGCATGTGCAATAGAAACTTTACTAAAAGGTAAAAGTGGTAAGCATTTTAAAAATTGTCTAATAGGTAAAATAGAGTCAACTAAGGAACACATCGAAGACCCGGCAGGATATGCTGAGGAATTATATAGTAAAATAAAAAATAAATGTAGTTAATTATGAGTTGTTACACAAGAGAACAAATTGAAGAAGTAATGAAAGCCAAAGGCTACAAATACTTCACAGGAGGAGACTATGATGTTAATATTATAGGAATTAGAAATTCAGAGACTAAGAATAGAGTAACTAATGCTTTTGATGACTGTGTTACTATATCTTATAAAGTAGAAGGTGAGTGGAATTTCCATTGCTACAAGGCTACTACAGATCCAGGAACACATTGGGTTGAAAATGTAATGAATGATAAAGGAGTAGCAATATTAAAACCAGGAAAGTACAGAGGTTCACATAAAGTAAGATTACACGCTGGTAAGTATTTAGCTTTAGGGCAACAGAAACCAGTTAAAGTATACCGTGATAATAATAGAGATAATAATTATGATTTATTAGAAGAAAATGTAGATGAAGGTATCTTTGGAATTAACATTCATAGAGCTACTGGACGTGCTGGAGGAAAGTCTACAAGAGTAGATAAATGGTCTGCAGGCTGCCAAGTTATAGCTGATAATGATGATTGGCATGAATTCTTAGATATATGTATGACCGCTGAGAAAATATGGGGTAACTCATTTACGTACACTCTAATAGAAAGTAAAGATATAGTTGCTTAGTATAAAATTTATTCTTATATTATAGTTATGAACGGAAATAAACTACAAGGTTACCTGTTGTTTGCGATCCTAGGAGGATTTGTAGCCTGGATGGTATGGGGTCAACCTAAAATAGATATAGATATTAAATCTTATGAAGATAAGATAAATAAGTTAGAACAGAAAGTAGATTCTTTACATACAAAGAACACACACTTAGAGATAGAATCAGATTCATTAACTACTAAACTTTCTAGCTATACAGAACAAATAACAATATTAAATAGAAGAATCAATGTTATTAAGAAAGAAACAAAAGCAAAGCTTGATGCTGTTAATACTTACTCTACTAGTGAGCTTCAACAGTTTTTCGCAGACCGCTACGGATACGACAAAGATAGTATTAACTAAACCTATAGCTAAGTTAGTTATACAGGACATAGTACTAGGAGATCAACTTCAACTTCAGTTAGTATCGACCCAAGATTTACTTAGACAGTCTAATCTAAGATATACTACACAGAGCAATTTAGTATTAAATTTAGAGTCTCAAATAAAGAACTACAATAATATCGTTAAAGACTTGAACAGTAAAAGTAGCATTCAAAACTCACTTACTAAGGACTTAGAAAAAGCTTTAAAGAAACAACGCCGAAGAACTGCTATTTATAAGATAACATCTGCAGTCGGAGCTGCAGCTACTTTATTACTTTTAGTACAATAAAATGGAAAAATTAAAAAGGTATTTCTTTCCGAGTCTAATTGCGATCTCTGCTCTTTCAGTTAGTGGATCCGCAGCTTTCTATTCAGTCACAGGTCTATCTAAATTATTTGCTGGAGCATCATTTGCAGTAATAATAATGGCAGGTTCATTAGAGTTTGCTAAATTAGTTACAGCCTCTCTACTTTATAGGTACTGGAAGGACATGAATAAGCTTCTTAAAGGGTATCTTACTGTTGCTACTATAGTATTAGTTTTAATTACTAGTATGGGTATATATGGATTTTTAAGTGCTGCTTATCAAGATACCTTTAGACAGTTAACAATTAAGAATAACGAAGTTGGTTTCCTAGAACAAAAGAAAAATTTCTATGATAAAGATGTTATACGTTACGATAAAGAACTTGAAAGAATTAGTAATAACATTAGTACTCTTTCCAATGCTAGGTCTCAATCAATCCAAATACGAGACACCTCGGTGGCTGGGGGCGTTAGAACAACCATCTCTACTTCAGAACTTAGGATGGCAGCAAAGCGTATCGAAGTTGAAGAAAGTAATCGTAAAAGTATTCAAGCTAAAAGAGAAATAGTAGCAGATAGCTTACAGAAGTACCAATTAGCTATTTTAGATTTAGAAAATAATGTAGACGTAGCAGGAGAGTTAGGTCCATTAGAGTATTTATCTGGGCTTACAGGTATACCAATGGATAAGATTATAAATTACCTACTGTTAGTTATTATATTTGTCTTTGATCCATTAGCTATTTCATTAGTCATAGCAGCTAATTACGCTTTAGAAAAAGCTGCTCCTAAAAGAAACTTATATCAAGAAGTTATTGATGATGATCCATGGAATGACCAAACAACAGAAGAACATCCTATTAACGAAGAAGTAGAAGATTTATCACCTCGAGATATTTCTAAAATATTAAAAGAAAACGAAAATCCCTCTCCACCTAACGAATCACTTAAAGATGCTTGGGAAGAATCAGAAAGAAGAATGAATATAATTGGTCAAAACGGTAATGATGGAGAACATTATGAAGATATTAAAGCTACTCCTGAGCCTCCTGAGGACTGGGAAGTTGTAGACAACGGACCATCTCCTGAAAGGATACTTATGAAAGGGCCTTCAGTTCATAAAGTATTATTTGATGATGGTTCTATTAAAAAAGTTAATAAGGACGACGACATAATTAGGTACTTATAAAGTTGTCTCCTTGTATATAATTTCTTATATTTAATAATATGGCACAATATAAAGTAATACAGGCTTTGAAGGCACAAGCAAAAGCAGACAAAGCAAAAGCATTAATGGCATTAGAATTATTAACTGTAAACGGAGTAGGTATAGGAGACCATACCGCTGACGATTATCTAGCAGATGCAACTAAATCATTAAATCTATTAGTAGATGCAGATGATAAGTTATCAGCTCTAGCTATGTATTTTCCGGATGATAATCCTAGCCAACAATTAAACGATTAGTTACATTTTAATAAAATAGTTATATGAGCAGCAGAGAAATCAGCAATGCCAAGAACCCTCCTTCGGCAAGAGAAATCCTAAAAGAAGAATACCCAACAATACATGACGCTTACGAGCAGATTATGTACGAACAGTTTGACCTATTTGCTAAGAAGCATTTAGATTACGGTATGCATAATGTAAGTGCAGGAACAAATCTAGAGACGGCAGACGAAATAGAATTTGCTATGACAGGATTATGGTATAGACTTTCAGATAAAATTAACAGATGGAAGAATATGATAATTTCAGGCCGTAAAGCTCAAAATGAAACACTAATTGATACCTTTCAAGATATTACTAACTACGGTATTATTGCTCAGTTGGTCTCTAAAGGTTTATGGAAAAACGATTAGATGCCAAAGAAATTAAAAGGTCCTGTAAAGCAGGTATGGGAATCTAAAATTAAACAGAGTCCTTCCAAAAATAAACATATATCTTATAGCTCTATAAGTACGTATACTAAGTGCCCTAAGAAATGGGACCTGCAGTATAGACAGAAGAAAGTACCTTTTACTCAAAACATCTATACTACATTCGGCTCTGCCTTTCATGAGACTATGCAAGAGTGGTTAGAGGTACTGTATCATGATAAGGTCAAAGCTGCTAATGAAATGGATTTAGATGCGTTACTCTACTCTAAGATGATCAGTCAATATAAACAGAGTAAGGCTATAAATGGACATACACATTTTTCTACCGCAAAAGAACTTAATGAGTTCTGGTTAGACGGTAAGCATATATTTGACTTTATAAAAAAGAAACGAGGAGGATATTTTAGTACTAAGACAGCAATGCTAGCTGGGGTAGAAACTTTACTTTATCAAGAAATTAAACCTGGAGTAATGTTTAAAGGTTTAGTAGATCTTATATTCTATCATCCTAACTCAGATACTTGGACTGTTATGGATATTAAAACATCTACAAGAGGATGGAATGACAGTCAAAAGAAAAATCCTAATCTTACTGCTCAAGTTGTTCTTTATAAGGAGTTCTTCTCTAGGCAATTTGGTATTGATAAGGATAAGATCAATGTAGAGTTCTTTATTGTTAAAAGAAGAGTACCTGTAGAAGCAGAGTTTGCATCTATGCAGAGAAGAGTACAGGAGTTCTCTCCTCCATCAGGTCCTAGAAAAACTAAACAGGTTATTACTCAGATGAATACCTTTATAGAAGATGTATTAGATGAGAATGGAAACTATATAGATAAAGAATACAGTTGCAATAATCCATTAGGAAAATGTAACGAATGTGCTAGCCTTTTGTAAATTAGGCCTATTTATATATAAATATATAATTATATAATAAGTTATGATTAAGAATGAAAAACTTACGTCCGTAAAAATTACTCAACCCTTGTTTGACGAATTTAAGATGGCAGCTTTACAGAATAATTTTTCTTTTAAAAAGCTTGCTGATCGTGCAATTTATCTCTATATTACCGATAAGGAGTTTCGTAATAAAATTCATACACAGACAAATTTAAAAATTAAATAGGTTGATGAAAGATAAATTTAAATCTATACCAAAAGGAGAGCGTAAAAACATCTTACTTTTATGTGACGATATTAGAATGCATTCAGGTATTGCGACAATGGCTAGAGAATTCGTTATCGGTACTTCACATCATTTTAATTGGTTTAATGTAGGAGCAGCAGTTAAACACCCAGATGCAGGAAAGACATTTGATTTGTCAGCTGACATTAATAAACAGTCATTAATAGATGATGCTGATGTTAAAGTAATGCCTTATAACGGATACGGAGATGCAACATTAGTACGTTCATTATTAGCACAAAAAGAGTTTGATGCTGTACTGATCTTTACAGACCCTAGGTACTGGGTATGGTTGTTTGAAATAGAAAGAGAGATTCGTTCTAAAATTCCTATTATGTGGTTGAACATATGGGATGAACTTCCAGCACCAATGTATAACAAAGCGTATTACAATTCAGTAGATGTACTTATGTCTATATCAAAGCAGACAAGGAACATTAATAAGATGGTACTTGGAGAAGATGCAAAAGATAAACTTATTGAATATGTTCCTCATGGTATCAATGAAGAGACATTCTTTCCTATTACATCCGATCATTATCTTCATAAAGACTTAGCAGAGTTTAAACAGAAGACAATACCAGTAGAGGAATTAGAATTCACTGTATTTTTTAATTCAAGAAACATCAATAGAAAGAGACCTGCTGATCTTATTTTAGCATTCGATAAATTTTGTAAAGATATTGGAATAGATAAAGCTAAGAAATGTGCGTTAGTAATGCATACTGCTGCTTCTGACCCTAACGGAACAGATCTTAAAGCTGTTAAGTCTGCACTCACTGGCACTGGCACTAATATATTCTTTTCCCAATCTAAGATTAGTCCAGCTCAAATGAACTTACTGTATAACATGGCAGATGTTACTGTACTCCCTTCTTCTAATGAAGGTTGGGGACTATCTCTAACTGAATCTATGATGGCTGGTACTATGATTATTGCTAACACAACCGGAGGTATGCAAGACCAGATGAGGTTTGTAGATGACGACGGACAGTGGATAGACTTTGATGAAGACTTTCCTTCTAATCATTTAGGAACGTATCAAGAACATGGTGAATGGTCTATACCAGTATTCCCTTCTAATATTACTCTTACAGGTTCTATACCTACTCCTTATATTTTTGATTCTAAATGTAGCATTGACGATTTACAAGAAGCAATACTTAAAGCATATAAATTAGGAAAAGAAAAAAGAGATAAGAGAGGTTTAGCAGGAAGAGAATGGGTCACATCAGATGAGGCACAAATGTCAGCTAGCAATATGTGTAAGAATATTATTAATACTATTGATAAAGGATTAGAGTCATTTAAACCTAGAAATAAAGTAGACATAATAAAAGTAGTGGAGAGAAAAGAAGATAATGTAACACATAAATTATTAGATTACTAATGAATAAAATTAAAGTTGTAGTAAGCGCTCCTGTAGATACCTATTCTGGTTATGGAGCACGTTCTAGGGATATAGTTAAGTCACTTATAGATTTAAATAAGTATGACGTAACTATACTGAGTCAAAGATGGGGTAATACCCGTACAGGATACCTTAAAGACCATAATAAATCAGAAATAGCTAATTTAGTAATCCCTAACTTAATTGAACAACCAGATGTTTGGATACAGATTACTGTTCCGAATGAATTTCAACCTGTTGGTAAATACAGTATTGGTATTACAGCAGGTATAGAAACAGACTTAGCATCCGCTACATGGGTACAGGGTTGTAATAGAATGAATGTTGTACTGACTTCTTCTAGACATAGCAAAGCTACATTCGAAAGATCAACATACGATCAGCAAGACCCTAATACTAAACAGGTTACTGGAACACTTAAGATCGAAAAACCTATCGAAGTTTTATTCGAAGGACTTGACTTAAACGTATATAAAAAAGAAGGTAATAATAAATTTGACTTATCTCAGATTCAAGAAACATTTAACTTCTTATTTGTTGGTCACTGGCTTCATGGTGAATATGGACACGATAGAAAGAATATAGGTCACCTTATAAAATCTTTTCTAAGCACATTTAAGAATAAACAAAATGCTCCCGGACTTATTCTTAAAACATCTATGGGGACTAGTTCTATATTATCTAGAAATAAAATGTTAGATGCTATTGATTCCATTAGAAAACAAGTACCTGGTAAGTTACCTAACATTTATATAGTCGATGGAGATGTTACTGATGAAGATATGAATAACCTTTATAATCATCCAAAAGTAAAAGCAATGGTATCCCTTACTAAAGGAGAAGGATTTGGAAGACCACTACTAGAATTCAGTGCTACAGGTAAACCTATCGTAGCTTCTAACTGGTCAGGTCATACAGACTTCTTAGATAGTTCACTAACTAATTTAGTAGGAGGCGTCTTAGAAAAAGTTCACCCTTCTGCTGCTAGTAAAGATATGATATTAACCGAAGCTAATTGGTTTAAAGCTGACCCAGTAGATACTGCTAAAGCACTTAAAAATGTCTTTAAGCACTACGGTAAAGTATTACCAAATGCTAGAAAACAAGGACATGCTAATAGAACTAATTTTAGTTTAGATAAAATGACAGAGACTTTAGGAATGATACTAGATGATCGACTACCTAAATTTGCTGCTAAAGTAGAATTAAATATACCAAAATTAAATTTACCAAATATAGAAAAATAATGAAAAAAGAATTAAAAGATCAATTGACTGAAGGACCTTTTGGAAGTAACGCATGTTACGAACAGAGTTTCGAACAAGATGGACAAGAGATTAAAACTTGGTTATGTTTTGGAAGTGGATTTACTACTTCTACATTAATGACCGAAGGTTCTAAGGTTGTTCAAGACTTAATAGCAACATCACCGGAGCTGTATAAAGACCTTTTACATACTGATAGTAAGAAGAGAGTTTGGGCACCAGCAACTATTACACTTCCGGAACAAGGTATGGTATTCCTTAACGGACGTAATAAGAAAGATTGGAATTGGTCTGCTGTTAAGGCTGTTAAAATTACAGATGAAGACAGAAAGACTAAGAACTTTCCTAAGGAACAGACACATAAGATGGATATGGCTAACGTACAAGACTTTAAACAGGATTCATTTATGGATGCTTTAGAGGTAATTGGATTTTATACTTACGGTCAATAATGAATATAAGCTACGGTATAACAGTCTGTAATGAAGCTTTAGAACTTCAGGTACTAATAAAATTCCTCTTCCCTATAATCAATAAAGAAGATGAAATTGTAATAGTATACGATAATAATAGAGTTACTGGAGAAGTGCTTGATGTTATAGATCACTACAGTAGTAAAGTTAATGCATATCCTTTCGACTTTAAACAGAACTTTTTGGAAAATAAAAACTATATGAACTCTAAATGTAAAGGAGATTATATATTTCAAATTGACGCAGACGAAATTCCATCTGAAGTGTTAGTCACTAACTTAAAAGCTATTTTAGAATCTAATGAAGTAGATGTGATTGAAGTACCTAGAAAGAATATAGTAAAAGGTTTAACAGAAGAGCATATAGCTAAATGGGGATGGAATGTCAACGAAAAAGGATGGGTTAACTGGCCTGATAGCCAGAAAAGAATATATAAAAATAAACCAGAAATAGCATGGAGAGGACATCAAGTTCACGGTATGGTTACTGGCTACGATAGCATTGCTAAACTACCTTTAGAAGAACACTTCAGTATTATTCATAATAAAGAAGTATGGAGACAAGAAGAGCAAAACGAAAGATACAGCAACATAGAAAAAACTTTAAGAAATGCTTAGTTTAATTATACCAACATATAGAAACCCTAGCTGTTTAAATATGTGTCTTAAATCAGCAATAGAACAACAGAAACATAAGAATGAAATTATTGTCGTCGTTGATGGATATAGAGAAGAGAGTGAAGATATTTTAAATAAGTACAAAGAAGATATAAATATATTAGACCTAGGGCAGAATCAAGGTATGCAAATGGCTCTTAATGTAGGAGTGTTTAATGCCAATAACGAAAGGATTGTAATCGTGAACGATGATAATGTTCTCTGTAAAGATTGGGACCAAATCATAGTCGACAGTTTAGGTAAAGACGAAGTAATTACCATCAATCAGATAGAACCTACTAAAGGTATCTTTAACTTTCCAGCTAGTCCTTTAGGAACTCACCCAGATGAATTTGATTATGAAACATTCATCGAGTATGAACAGTCGATTAGGTCTTCTGATATTACACCTGACGGAGGTATATTTCCTTTTGCTATGTGGAAAGTAGACTATATGATTGTAGGAGGATTTGATACTCTATACGGTTCACCTTTCATTTGTGACTGGGACTTTTTCTTAAAATTAGATCTTAACAATAAGACATTTAAACGAATACATAACGGTCATTTCTATCATTTTGTAAGTATGGCAACTAAAAAAGGTAAGGACAAAGAAGCTATGTCAGCTTCCGAACATCCTGCAGCACAAACATTTGCTTACAAATGGGGAATGGCACCTAGATTATTTAAAAACAATTCACATAAACCAGCTGGCCACAGCATAAAAGGAATAAAATACTAATGAATAAATTTAAAGTAGGAGTTATAGGTAATGGCTTTGTAGGAGAAGCACAAGCATTTGCATTCAGCCCTACAGCTGATGTAAGGATTTATGATCTAGACCCAAAGAAGTCTACACATTCTAAACAAGATTTAGATGAATGTAATTTTATATTTGTATGTGTACCGACTCCAATGAAGAAGGACGGAAGACAGGATACTTCTTATATTGATAAGGTATTTACTGAAGCTAAAACAGGACCTATCTATATTATCAAATCAACAGTTCTTCCCGGTACTACACGTAGCTTACAAGCTAAATATAAAAACTTAAATATTGTATTTAGCCCTGAATTTCTAACTGAAAGAACCGCTAAATTAGATATGCTTACTCAAGCTAGAGTAGTGTTAGGAGGTGACCCTAAGTATGTAAGTACAGTAGCTAAACTATATGAAGAGAGGTTTATGAACAAACATATTATTAAGACTGACTCTACAACAGCAGAGCTTATTAAGTATATGAATAATAGCTTCTTCGCCACTAAGGTAAGTATAATGAATGAGTTTAAAGTACTAGCTACAGAGATAGGAGCTAACTGGCAAGATGCTTTATATGGATTCTCATCAGACGGAAGAGTAGGTGATAGTCACTTACATGTTCCTGGACCAGATGGTAAAATGGGCTACGGAGGAACTTGTTTCCCAAAAGATGTAAATGCATTACTAAAGTTTGCTGATGATTACGATGTAGATCTGAATACTATTAAAGGAGGTTGGATTACAAACTTACAGGTAAGACCAGAACAAGATTGGAAAAACGATAAAGGTAGAGCGGTTAGTGATGACTAAAGAAGAGAAGCATAAGGTATTTAGTAACTTAAAGTTCAAAGGTGAAACTTACCCTTCTAGTACTTCACAGTATCCTACAGTGTTTTACATGGGTAAAGGCAAGACTGGTTCCTCAGCTCTAGTAAGAGGGATAGAACAAAAAACTGCTCACTGGCATTCTACCTGGTATTTTGAACACGTAAACAGACACTACGAGCTCAGTAAACATAATCTTACTATGTATGATTTCGTTGAATGGATTAATGAAACGATTCATCCTGTAGTAGTGATTGAAGCTTACAGAGACCCTATCGCTCAGTACTTCTCTGCTCTTAGACAATGGCATACAGATAAGATGGATATAAGTCAAGCAGAGGCTATGCTAGTAGATAAGATGCCACAGATTACATTCCAAAAGGAAATAGAAAAACCTAACAGTCCACTTAAAGTTATATATCTAAAAGCTGAAGATAGTCACCTATGGGAGAAAAAATTAGCACACTATGGTGTGACTTACCACGACGATCGAATTAACGTTTCTTCTAATGCATGGCACGACAAATTAAGTAAAGTTAAATTTCCTTATTGGTTTTTAGATATTATTTATAAGCATAAAAAAGTACAGACACTATACACAGATGAAGAGATCCAAGGATTTTACGAGAAGTGGGGGAGTACATCTAATAGATACTAACGGATGTGAGTTTGGATATGAATTAATCCAATGCGTACCCCATGCCTACTATAGACATTTACAAGGAGAAGAAGTAGTTGTACTTACATCTACAAATATGCAAGAGTGGTATTATTTTCTACCTAAGTCTAATGTATACACTAAGTACAAATCAAGAGAATTTACATACCCAGACGGGACAGAGCTAAATGACATACATTGGGATAACTTTAATCCTCAAATGTGGGAAGGTCCTAATTACACTGATCACTATAAAGACTTTGACTTAGACCTTTTAGGTTTCGGTGATAAGAAATTTATTTTCGATAAACCTTTGATGTTTATTAGTAACAAATACACTAAAGAATGGTTGAATCCTCCAATAAATTTTCTTAACTTAGAGTTATTAGATAAGCTGTTTACTAGGTTCAAAGATTCGTATACAATTCTATATAATAGGCCTCGTCCTCATAATGTACCTCAAGATAGAGCACAAGAACATTTTGAATTCGATGATTGGAATTTAATTAAGAGCAAACACAAAGAGGTGATAGACTTAAATGACTATAGTAAAGACAACTTTAACAGATTACAGGTGATCTTAGCTTCAAGAACTAAAAAATTCATTTCAGTTCAAGGAGGTACATCTATAATCAGTAGTATGTTTGGAGGTGAGAATGTTATATTTGCTAGAAAAGGTACTGAGTTAACTAAAAACTCGTACAGTTGGTATAATAGATTTGCAGACACTAAAGTAAGTCACTACAATGACTATGATGAATTATATAATAAAGTAAATAAAGAATGGTAAAGAAGAGTATACTAGCGGTTATAGTTAATTACGGAGAAGAACAATTAAACTATCTTCAACAAGTTATAGATGAATTCAGGACTTTTAAAAACTACGACGTTTATATTGTTATTCATAGTAATATTACATTACCTACTATAACTAAAATTGATGCAGGTAATGTATTGAAGCTAGAGGATAATCAACTTTTACCTATGACATGTAGACAGATGATTAATCAAGAAGCTGATAACTTCGATTACTTCATTTATTCTGAGAATGATCATTTATGGAAAGAGAAACACGTTCAAAGGTACGAGGAGTATTTAGATATACTTCCGGAAGATAGAATTGCTGGCTTGATTCAATATGAGGAAAACGAAACAGGTAAGTATTATCCTGCCTACCATGCCCACTACGACTGGGATTACGGATCAGTAGAAGAACACGGCGGTAAAAAGTTTGCTCATTTCACCAACGTACATCAAGCTTCTTTTATTCTATCTAAAGATCAACTAGCAAAGATAAAAGCTACAAAAGACTTTAATCAGTTCTTCTCTAACGATCACTACAGTGTTAAATGTAAAACTAACACAGACATATACCAGTACTGCGGTATGAAGAAACTTATATGTATTTCTGATTTCGAGGATAACCTAATACATCATCTACCCAATGTTTATATAGACGGAGCTGATGGTTATGTAAATGCTGATGGAACGATTGGACGAAGAGCTAAGCAGCGAAGTGATGATAAGAGAATGCAAACAGCTTTAAAGAAACTATTATGATTCATATATTTCAAAGACACTGTAACACTTCTAGCAACTCAGTCGATAAAATTAGACCTGATTGGTTTAGTAGAGAGAGATGTTTTAATAATTTACTAAGGACTATAGAAGATAGAGACGACGTTAAGCTTAACATAATGTTTGATGGAGATCCTGATCCTGGACATTTTATTTGTCGACATGATTACCTCATCAATAAGATTAAAGGAGGTACAGATGGACATAGCTTTCTGAATGTAGTTAACTTTGTAGAGAGTTTAAACTTAGACGATGAAGATATTATCTATTTTTTAGAGGACGATTACTTACATGTAGACGGATGGGTAGATATAATGCTAGAAGGTTTCAACCAACTCAACGCAGAGTATTATACTCTTTACGATCATAAAGACAAATACTTTTTACAGCCATATCAAAAGCTACAGTCCTCAATAATAGCTACTAAGAGTGTACATTGGAGAACCACTCCTTCTACTACTAATACGTACAGTTGTAGAGTTAAAACATTTAAGAAGCATTTAAGTATACATAAAGAGTATTGTGACTTACAGAGAGGTTTCACTCGTGACCATGATAAATTTCAAAGACTTTGGCAAGAAGGAAGTAACTTAGTTTCTTCTTTACCAGGATACTCTACTCATGTAGAAACTCCTTACCTATCTCCAGTTGTAGATTGGGAAAATTATTCGTATATTAATGTAAAAGCAACTACTAAATATGACTAAAACAGTTTTAATTACCGGAGCAGCAGGACTTATAGGAAGCAGGTTAGCTGATTGGATTATAGAACACAAACCTGACTACACTGTAATTGGTATAGATGATCTGTCTGGAGGATATAAAGAAAATATCAACCCGAAAATGTTTGGAGAAGGACCTTCAGTATTTCGTAATGTAAATTTAGTTACTGAAACTGAAGTACTAACAGACATATTCGATGAATATAGACCTTCATATGTTTTCCATTTTGCTGCTTATGCTGCAGAAGGACTCTCTCCTTTTATTAGAACTTATAACTACGATAATAACTTAAGAGCTACAGCAGCTATAGTTAACAACTGTATTAGGTTTAACGTAGAGCGTATCGTATTTACATCTACTATGGCTGTTTACGGACATGGAGGCGGAGGTATATTTGACGAAGAACAGGTACCAAAACCAATTGATCCTTACGGTGTAGCAAAGTATGGTTGTGAAATGGATATACAGATTGCTGGAGAACAACACGGACTTGATTGGTGTATTATTAGACCTCATAATGTTTACGGTAGAAATCAAAATATATGGGATAAATATAGAAACGTTTTAGGTATTTGGATGTACCAGAACCTTACAGGAGAGAAGCTGAGTATATTTGGCGACGGAGAACAAACTAGAGCTTTTAGCTGTGTAGATGATTCTTTAGAACCTCTATGGAATGCAGCAGTATATAAAGCAGCATCAAAAGAAATAATAAACCTAGGAGGTATACATAATCATTCAATTAAAGAAGCAGCAGAAAAGTTAATAGGTATTATGGGCAGCGGTGAAATCGTTCATTACGAACAAAGACATGAAGTTAAACACTGTGTACCTACTTATCAAAAGTCTATAGATATCTTAGACTTTAAACATAAAACAGATCTTTCAGAAGGTTTAGAAGATATGTGGACATGGGCTAAGAAGCAACCAATGAGAGATAGATTTGTATGGCCTAAATATGAATTAGATAAAGGTATTTATTCTTATTGGCAACTAGAAGGTAAAACAAATCCCAACCTATCAGCAATTGATGTTAAACAAATAGAAAATAAATGAAAAAAGTAATTGTAGAATTTACATACACAAACGGTGAGAAAGAAGAAGTAGAGTTCGTAACAGACAGACTAAAATGGTCTATTGCACAATGGATGAGAAACAGATCAATTGCCGATCATACTATTATCTCAGAAAATAAATCTAATAGCAAAGGAATGTTGTTAGGCTAACTATTTATTAATATACTATTTACGTATTAAATTATTATCATGAAAGGACTTACAGAACTTATTAAGAAAACAATATCAGAAGCAGCAAAGATAAACTTTGCAGGACATAAATTTATTTTAAAGGTAGACACTAACGAAGACCCTCAAAAGAAAGGTGTTAAAGTCCAATTCCTTCCTACTGAATTTGGTAGTATTACTCCAACTGAACAGAATGATATCGCTATTGAACTAGAAACTAGACTAGAAAAAGGATTAGCTGAATTTGATATGAGAGTTGAACGAGATAGAAACTTAAAAGATAAGACTATAATAGGTTTCTTTATCTATATAGAGTACTTTGATAGAATTATTAGAAAAGCACTAACAGGGACTAATCCGTCAAAAGAAGACGAACCAACTATATAATATGTTATACAAATTTTATTCAAAGGTCGATGACCTAAAGGAATCAATACATACAATTCATGCTGCGTCTAAAAACTCAGCAATTGAAAGTTTTGCAAAGATGAAACAACTATCAGTACAAAAATTTAATAAATTATTTGAAGTAGCTGAGTATGATAGATCCCAAAAAGAAGCTTAGGAAAACTTTATTCGGAATACACAAAGTTTCGTATAGAATTATAACTAAAGAATTAGACAAACAGACTATGAATAAGAAAGCTTTCATAGAAGTGATTAGAACTCTACGTAAAATAGAAGAAAGAAAAGATTTCATGCAGAGTGAAATAGGTATGGATATGACAGCTTACGAAGACGATTTCTTCTATGTTGTTGAAAATTTATTAAAGATGGTTTTCAATAAACAGCAAATGAGCTTAATACAAATGTACCTATTTCAGTTACTACCCGATAAAGAATGGGATGGTACTATCACTTTAAATCATGACAATGAAGAGAAAGTAGTGATGTTCAAATCACCTACAGACATATGGAAAGTAGTAAAACTTTTCGAAGAATAGTTGCCTCCCTGAGATAGTATTCTTATATTTAGATATAAATATTAAAGGTTATATATGACTCAAAAACTAGAAATGATTCCATGCCCTAAATGTGGCGACGATTTCCCAAAATTACGTAGAGAACTTTACAATTACTTCACATGTGTTAATTGTTCAACTACTAAAGCTGTTGTAGGTATTACTACAGTAGAAGGTACAGGTGACCATACCTATAATGATCTGATAATTATGGATCAAGATAGAGCATTAGCAATTCAAAGAGCTGCTGATGAAGCTGTAGGTAAGAAGACGACTCCTATAGGTGTTGAATTACTCGATTTCGACAATGAAACACCAGAAGCGGAAGTATCTCAATCAATCAAAGATCAAACTAAATCTCTTATAGAAGGAGAAGTAGATCATCAAGAAGTTATTGATGAAAACAATCCACCTTCTAGGATAAAAGGTATAGATTATTAATGAGCGGTAGACCTTCTAAAATAATACCTAAAGAAGATATTCTTAGAGCACAGAAAGCAACTAGGTCTAATATGGCTGCTGCTAGATACTTGCATATATCTTATAACCACTATAAGAAGTATGCTAAGATGTATAAGAATGATGAAGGTATAAGTTTATTAGAAGTTCATAAGAATCAAGAAGGAAAAGGTATTCCTAAGTTCTTAACTAGCAGTGGAGATGAACCTCCTTTGATGGATTTGATAGAAGGTAGGATTCCTGTAGAACATTTTGATCCTAGAAAAATTAAACACCGATTGATCTTCGAAGGTTTAATAGAAGAGAAATGTAATATGTGTGGCTTTTCAGAAAGAAGAGTAACAGATCTTAAAGTTCCTTTGATTTTAAACTTTAAAGATGGTAATAAGAAAAATTATAACTTAGACAATATAGAGTTCCTATGCTATAATCATTCCTTTCTTTATGCAGCTTCTCCTATAGAAGAGAAACAAGCTGAGGCTATGGAAGATTATGTCAGTACCAAGAGAGATGAACCTGATTGGGAGTTAGATGAGTATCATATTGAGCATCTGAAAGAGTTAGGACTATTTAAAGAAGAGAAACCTGGTGAAGAATTTATTTCAAGACAGTAATGAAGAAAAAAAAGAATACTAAATTATCTACTTTTAAAAAGAAGAAGCCTCTCGAAAGAAGAGTAGCAGATGATTTAGTTAGAACACATGAACGAAATGAGAAATTAAAAGAAAAGGACATTGGTACTTCTTTTCTAGATTTATTTTAATAATTTATTATGAAAAATTTTGATAAAGTTACATTTGTATTGCTATTTGGTATTGCAATATTTTCACTAATGGCTTTTACATCTGTTTATAGAGCTGTTATAAACCCAGTAGTAATATTAAAACCCAAGCCTATCGAACCATTAGTAGTTCCAATTAAATTAGAGATTATAGATATAAAAATTAAGTCACAAAGCGACTTCTTAAACGCTATTGGCTTTAAAGAGTCAGGTAATAGATACGACATCGTTAATAGGTTTGGTTATATGGGAAAATACCAATTTGGTAAAAGAACTCTCAGAGGGTTAGGCTTTAAAGTATCAATGGAAGAGTTTTTAAACTCACCTAAGATACAAGAAGATGCAATGCTTGCTCTACTTAAACAAAATAAAAAGTACCTTAGAAAGTACATTGCTAAATATGAAGGCGAGTACGTTCATGGTGTATTAGTAACCGAATCTGGATTATTAGCTGCTGCACACTTAGGAGGAGCAGGTAGTGTTAAGAAATGGTTTAGGACCGGTAAGATAAGAGAAGACGGTAACGGTGTAAAGATTACTACCTACATGGCTAAGTTCTCTGGTTACCATTTAAGTATATAAGAATGGTTAAAAAGATTTTATTTATAGGAGATACTTTTTGTTCCGGAAAAGGAGCAGAGTGGCCTGGGCTCTACAACTACCTTAAAAGAGTACCACCAGAGTTTCTAGCAGCAAAATGGAGTAGAACATTAAAGCAAGGCATCGTTAGTACTGAAGAAATTAAAACTAAGTTTGCTGATTTTAAGAATAATCATCATTTTGATTTTGAAAAGGATACTAGATTACTGAAAGAAAGAGCTGAGTTCTCTTGGCCTAGTATGATAGCTAAGCATTTTAATTTAGAGTATAGCAATGAAGCTTTTGATGCTAAGAGTAACTTTCATATCGCAAACATTCTTACCCGTACTTGGAGCTTTGCAGATAGTCCTCACCCTTTCGAAGATACATTAGTTGTATTAGGAGTGACAGATGCTATCAAAGAACTAACATTTTATCAGAACTTAGACCAAACTAAAGCATTAAAGAATATTACAATTCCCCAACTAGCTTTTATCATTAATTATATAAAAGAGTACGTTACAAATAGAGGAGGTAAGTTCGTATATTTTCATGTAGATTCCTTTCCAGCAGAACTCTATGATGCTCAACTTAATCCTTTTTATTATAATATTTCTCCATATATGTTACTGGAGTCTAATCTACACGAAGCTATTCCTCGTCACTTAGAATGGAAGCGATGGGATGGAATACATTTTGATAAGAACGGTCACAAATGGTTAGCAAACTATCTTATAAAACAGTTGGAGAATAGCGACTTTATTCATATATTAAGGTAACATTAAAAAGCAAAGGTTATGGCAGGTGAAAAAAGAGGTCAGTTAGAGAAGATGCGATATGATTTTCCTACTGAAGCAGTCCTAGAAGTTCAGATAAAAAGTAATTGGTATAGAGTAACATCAAGAGAGTTTAGATCTTTCGACGGTCATAGACGATTAACTATGCCGACGCAACAACCTGGATTAGGTATGAAGAATTTAGATGAGTTAGAGTTTGTTACTTATGACTGTGATCATCTACCTCTTTATATGTTCGGTTCCAATAAAGAAGTAGTTAAAACTTGGAACGAAAAGATGGTATCAACACCTTACTACGAAGAGACTAACGCAACATCAGCAAGCAGAGGATAATGAGAGAACTACACTTTAATGACCCAGAAGAGTTTGAAACTTTATTTAAGAAAAAGACTCTAGAAGTCACAGATACCATTGTAGAAGCGATAGAAGAAGCTATGCAAACTAATAGACGTTCTGCTAATTTATTTCATATTACATTTGAAACTTCTGATCATGGATACGATATTACTTTAGTTAGAGCAGAATGGAAAGATGCTCTTCAAAGCTGTTTAGATCATTACCACAAAGCTAATGAATCAGATAAGGCAATAGATACTTGGAAGCTATTAGAATTAGCAAAAGTTTGGTAAAATAATAGGTGATATAGTTGCCTCACAAAGATAAATTTCTTATATTTAAGTATATTAATAATAAATAAAAGGTTATAATTATGAATGATGTAATGTTAAGTTTTAAAGGTCAGCAAGATTTTATGACAAAAGAACAATTAAAAGAAGCATGCCCTTTAGCGTTCGCTCAAGCTCCTACTAACCCTGATGTTAGTAAAAAGTATCTATTCGTTAATACTGAGACTATAGTAGACGATTTAGATAAACTAGGTTGGAAACCAGTCCAAGCTGCTCAAAGATCAAGTAGAGGTAAGTCTACTATCTTTAGTAAGCATATGGTTGCTTTTCAAAACCCAGATATTATGATTAAAGGTAAGGATGGAGATGATTCTTTTCCTCGTATTATTATGACTAACTCTCACGATGGTATGCAAGCATTTAAGTTTAGCGTGGGTATCTATAGATTAGTTTGTTCTAATGGTTTAGTAGTTGCTGACGAAGAGTTTAGTGACTTTAAAATTAAGCATAAAGGATATACTTTCGAAGAGCTTAGAGGAGTAGTTAATCAAGCAGTAGCTGATCTACCTAATAGAGTTCAAGTACTTAATGATATGAAACAACGTATTCTTACTCAGGAAGAGAAGGGTAAATTAGCTTTAGACGCTATGTTGATTAGAGCAGGTATCGAACCTGGTTCAGATAAGGCTAAGAAGTTTAATTACGATGATGAAACTATTACTGATATCTTAGATCCTAAAAGAGACGAAGATAAAGGAGATGATCTTTGGAGAGTATTTAACGTTATTCAAGAAAAGATTACTCAAGGAGACTTCCATGCTGCTTTAACAGGCGCTAAAGTACGTAAGGTTCGTAAGATTAAATCTTTTGAGAAAGACTTAAAAGTTAACAAGCAACTCTTTAAATTAGCAACAGCTTTAGTATAGTATATGGATGTAGCAGTTCTCGTAGACATTGTGAAAGAGACGGATAAAAATTGGCGGTTCATTTTTGAATCGCCTCTTTATCCAAAATTAGATTTCATTAGTGGGCAGTTAGTACAACTAGTCAGTAAACCTGGCAAAGAAGAATCAGTAGTTAGAAATTATTCAATCGCCTCTTGGGCGGACGGAACTAATAAGTTTGAATTGATTATAACATATCTGGAAAAGGGTGCTATGTCTGAATACTTATTCAAAGAAGCTAAAATAGGAGATGAGTTTCTGTATAGAGGTCCTATGGGACTTTTTGTACTTCCTGAGATCATAACTAGAGATGTCTACTTCGTATCTACAGGTTCTGGTATTAGTCCTTTTAGGTCTATGCTTGGTTACATACATAAACATAAAGTACCTACTGCTAATATAAAGTTATTCTTTGGTACTAGGTATGAGAAAGATATACCTTACTACGATGAAATGGTAAAGTACCATAATGAAATACCTAACTTCGAATATGTACCTTGCCTATCTAGAGGAGAATGGTCATCAGAAAGAGAACATTCAACACCTAAAGGATATGTACATGAACAGTATCTGAAGTATGTCGACGATGATCCATCTAATAAACCTTTAATTTACTATTGTGGTTGGAGAGGGATGATAGATGAAGGTAGATCTAAGCTTTCAGAAAGAGGATTTGAAATAGGTAAAGATATTAAAGTTGAAATATTTGGATAAGTTATGATAAAAGGAGTAATAGCAGGAAACTTTGATGTAATGCACCCAGGTTATATAT
>Ga0222717_10001330_pt1 | contig 20324 bp, 22 predicted proteins | sample C33_18DmetaG_FD_165053 | JGI IMG/M metagenome (GOLD analysis project Ga0222717, IMG submission 165053) | Estuarine water microbial communities from San Francisco Bay, California, United States - C33_18D | ecosystem: Environmental > Aquatic > Marine > Unclassified | place: USA: California...
CATCGATTGAGTATTTCTTTGGATCATGCGGCCCCTCAAGCCTCTCCACTGCATCCAACCCTATTTTGTCAATTAAGTTTGGACGATATTCAACTAAATTACCACTTTTATGATTATTGCAAACGCTGCATTGCTTATGGGTATTTTGCTCATCGAACCGTAAGGCAGCAGAGTGCCCGCCAACGCTCATGTAGTGACCGGCATGGTATTGGCCTGTGTGATGACGCTTGCAGCTTATACACGGATCTCTGTGGTCTCTACTTCGTATATACTTGTTAAACTCCGTCTGAACGCGCTTTATCCAGTAGCCTCGATCCTTCTCTCTAGCCTTTTTCTTCTCTTGCCTGACAGATCTTTTGGTAAGCCGAGACGCTTCTTGTTTCCCAAACAGTATGATGCAATCCATGCTGTTGCACGTTTTCTGGAAGCTAGTGAACTCTGGGCTGAACGCGGTAGAGCAAATCTTACATTTCTTTGGCATACCCTTTCTCTCTAAATATCTCAGCCGCTAAGGATATGTTATTTTTTCGGCAAGTCCCAAGTGTGAGGGTTGGTTAGCTCAAATCCCAACCCTTCAAAGTGCTGCTTAACCTCGTCTAAGAATGCGCCATGTTGCGCGATGTTCATTGCGGAGGTTACAGGGAAATCGAACGGCTCTACCATCAATTCTAGCTTTTGCTCGTAAGGCATTGGCCTGATTATTCTGTCGTACTTTGCTCGATACTCTGGGCTGTCGCGTCTTAGAATCGGAACGCCAAAGTGCAACTTGCAATAGGCCCGATACTCCCACGCCTTCTGATCGCCCTGCGACTCTGCATCCCTAAACCATTGCCATTGAGTCCTGTTTTGAGACAACGACCTTGATCTCGACGCCTTCTTGATAACTACGTCTATGGGATACTGTAGCTCGATTTGCTGAAGCGTTGTCAACAAGCTGTTCTTGTCTCCCTCGTCATGCAGGACCATGTGTATCTCAGACGCTGACAGAAGACCCCCACTGTTACCATTACCTAGTGTTTTAATTTCTGCGAGACGTTGTTTTTGGCGGTCTACCGCCTTTTGCGAGGCCTTTCTCATCGTAGTTGTGCAAACATTGCTTTAGTTTCCTCTATCTGCTCGTCGGTCACTTCGTATAGTGACTTTTCCCCGGTGACACAAACTTCATGGTGATGACGAGTGAATGCGTATGATCTACACACGTCACACATCCTAGTATCCTTTGTTGGTCTATGGGCTGGCTCTAGCTTTATCTCGTCGAGCAACTCCTTGAACTCGCCCAAGGTAGGCGCAAACTTCTTAAACTTGTGAACGACCTCCAAGGTTGCTTTGTTCATCAACGCCTGATCGTAGTCCTTGAGGTATGACCACCACATCTTTTTAGTAGATGCGATGTCCTCATTGGAGGTGTCATTCAGGAACGACGGATAGTTCAATCTCATCACGCCAAACAACTGATTTATGTGCGACTTATCTAGCTCCTCACCAGTCCGTACTTGTGGCGATCTTCGTTGCGCTGTGACGGCGTTGCTGACGATTCTTGTGCTCATATATTGTCTTCCATCCATTGCTATTTGCCTCCTCAAATAATGTTTTTATGTCTTCTCCGTTCTGAGAAAATTCCTCTGCCCTGCTCGCCAAAGTCGCCAATGCCCTTGCGGTATTGTTGGCCTTTAACTTTACCCTAGTCTTTAAGAATTCATTCCATAACTGCCTATCAACCCCCAGTGCGGTAACGCGCTGGAAGATAGCTTTTATCTTTCTCTTTTCTGTATCTGCTTCTGTATCTGTATCTGTATCTGTATCTTGGGTCGTCACCTTAGCGTTTTGGTGACGTTTTGGTTCCGTCACGCTTTTGCTAACCTTTTGTTTTTCCCGGTATTTTCTCTGACGTTCTTTGCTGGAATCCGACTTGTATTGTCGTTCTTCCCACTTGATGACATCCCAATTCTTATCAACCAAATTAACGTCTTTAAGACGCTTCTTTAGCTCATCAAGGGCGGGTAGTTGTAAGCCTAATTTGACTGCCAACGATCTGTTGACAAACTCTGCATCTGCGTTCTCAAAGATGCCTGATTGCTTGCACGCCATAATTGCTATGAAATGCCATCGATCCTCGAATGCAAGTAGCCGCATCTTGTGGTTATCGACAATATTCGTGTATACTCTGAACCAAGGTAAACCATCTGACATAACTGCTCCGTTTTGTTCCTTCGTTGCCTTTGCTTCCTGTTCCGAAGAAGCTATTAGCCCCCTTAATTGGGGGCTTTTTTTCACCGCTCCCAAATGGTCTTGGTATTGACCGACTCGATACGATCAATCTCAAAATCATCGGAACAATGTACCCAAGTCTCTCGACAGTTAGCCCAGTACCAGACCTTTTGCCTGGAGCAGCCCATCAGCCTAGCGACATCGCTAAACGACTTGCCTGATTCTTCGCAAAAGAATGTCAATTGCATCTTATTCATAAGTCCCTCCATTTGTTCCTGCGAATTATAAGCACAAAAAACTTGTCTCGTAAAGTCTTGACAATGCTTTTTGTAAAATATATATTTAACGGGCATTAACAAAACGGAGAAAACAATGCGTATAGAAAAAGGTGTTCCATACCCGAAGCCAGTACCGACAAGTAGGATTGACTATTCAGTTCTTGATGACATGGAGGTCAATGATTCTGTGTACTGCGAAAGTCAAAACGTAGAAATTTGGCGGTACATGAAGAACAAAGGTTGGACTGTTGCCTCGAAGTATTATCAAGTGGAAGGAAAGCGCCACATGCGAACTTGGAGGATGTCATGAGCGACAGCAAAGCGCATAACGTGTTTAGAAACCTTGCCTCAATTGATGTCAACAAGCACACATCCAAGAAGGGTAAATTTACATACCTAAGTTGGACATGGGCATGGGCGACCTTGATGGAGGAATACCCAGAATCAACCTATGAATTCCTGCCGAACGAGATCCATAACGACGAGTCAGTAACTGTACACTGTACTGTGACGGTTGAAGGCATCAGCAGAACGATGTGGCTTGCTGTAATGGATAACAACAACCGCGCCATCAAGAACCCGTCATCTACCGACATTGCGAACAACAAGATGCGTTGTTTAGTCAAAGCGTTGGCGATGTTTGGTCTAGGGCATTATATCTATGCAGGGGAATCAATGCCTGAAGTTGACTTGTACTCAGAGCTTCATCTTGTCCTTAAAAGCGGCAGTTCTTTAGATCTTCTTGATCATTTGGACCGGCTGTCTGATACAGAGCAAGCAGAGGCCTTTAACGGCGCTCCTAAAGGCCAGAAGCAAGCGTTTAAAGACCAAGTAAGGGTTGCTACCAAGGCTGCTCACGATGCCTTAGACGGCATTACAGCAGACCTAAGGGAGCTGATGAAAGATGATGATAAATCGGGTCTTGACGAGGTGTGGGATGACACCACACCGTTACAGAAAAAACTTATTGGTGCTCGGTTTACGGCGGCAGAAAAACATGCCTTCAAAGCTATTAGAGCTGCTGGAGATGTTGAGGCCCCAGAAGGCGTTATCCATTATTTAGAAAAGAAAGGAGAGTAAAATGAGTACAGTGGGAATTAATTTGTCAATCGACGTTACAAAGCTCAGAAAAGAGCGGCTTTATAAGGGGAAGAAAGGCACTTATGCCGATCTAACTGTCTTCGTCAATAGCGATAAAGATGATTACGGCAAGAACGGCAGCATCATGGAGTCGCTGTCTCAAGAAGAAAGGGATTCTGGGGCTGACAAGAACTGGCTAGGGGATGCCAAGGTCTTCTGGAGCGACTCAGGCGAGTTTAAGCAAGCTCCGAAGCAGGATGCGGCACCAGCTCATCATAAGCCAGCTACAGATGAGTTTGACGATGACATTCCTTTTTAAGCCGTCTTGCGGTTATTGCGGAAAGCCTGTTAGGAGAGATTTTAAGATCTGCTCCAGATGCAGGGAAAAGAAACGAAGAAGCCCAGCAGACCTGTCAATGTCCGCTAACGCTAATAAATGGCTCCAAAGGAGTTGGGGGTGATTATTCAAGGAATCGAACCTTGATACGACCGTGAGGGAAGGAGGGGAATCGTAGGCCCAGCCATAATCAATTTGGTAGGGCTTGCGAAACCCGTTTTAACTGTCTCTATGCACCGCGTTTTTTTTCTCGTATGACCTCATTGCTCCTAATCCTAGCATACCCATCAGCACAGGCATCATGGTTTCTAGGGGGACTAAAGGTATAACTATGTCTATACCTAACAAGGCCAAGACAAAGTTGCTAAATGGGATAGTAATAAAGTTCCCAAACATTCCTAAAACGCAAACCCAACCCACTGCGGGTCGCCATCCGGACACAAACAGCGACTTGTGGGCTGCTTCAACCTGATTGATAGCCATCTGCCCTTTAGCAAGCTCTTGAGCGTGTTGATCGGCCATTGTGGCGAGATCATGCGCCAGCCTAGCCTTCTGGTCTTTGTCCTCAATAAACTTGTCCAGCAATCCTGTAACTGGGCCTATAAGAGCCTGTATCACTGCTTGGCCTTGCCGACATTAAGTGCGAACATTTCCAGCACCTTGTAAATCTTGCCTATGACGGCATCGTCTTTAGGTGTAGGGGTTACTGCACAAATTGCGCTAGCGAGGGCCACCAACATTGTCGCTATCTCTAAGTATTCCAGCATATTGTTCTCCAATTTCGCAAGCCGTTACTATCTTGCCGTAGTTTAGTTTTTCCGCCGCCACTTCACACTGTTCTAGGGTGTCAAACTCTATCCGATCAGGAGACACCCAGCTCCCGATCATGATGATTAAAATAACCTTCATTTGTTTGTTTTTAGTTCCTCTACTTCGTTCTCTAGGTATTCCAGCCTAATTTCTTGTGCGTAGTTGGTTCTTATTGACTCTTGAACTTCCGCAGGAGGTGCCCAGTTGTTCCTGAAATCGGTATTGAGGCCAACAACCTTTTCCAGCGCAGAAATCTGGCTGTTCTGCAATAGATCATCAGGTAACGCGCCTAACTCACCTCTAGGCCACTTAACACGAAACTCTGAGTTCATCTTCAGATCTACTTCTAGAATCGTCATCTGACGTTCTAGGACGCTGATACGGTTAGTCACTTCGGTATAAGCAAAAACGGCAACTACTACGCCAGCAATAATGGCCACTAGGTTCCGAATCGGAATCTCTATGGTCGTGTTGTCGTTGATTTCAGGCATTACTTGCGAATCAGCTCGTTGATCGCCTTCCAAGCCTCTACCATTTTAGATTCCAGCACTTCCAGCCGGTTCAGAATCTTGCCTATTGTCAGCACTAAGATAAATATTCCCGCAGCTATGGGCCAGCCTGACACAACCAAATTCCATGCTTCCATTACTCGTCCTTTCTGCCGAAAATACCTTTTACGGTATCAGACTCCCAGATCCGAATGGACAGCCATATTATCGTGACTCCAGCCGCTGCTTCAGGAAGCCAGCCAGCTAAACTGGCAACGCCGCCGCTAACGGCGACTGCATCTACTATTGATTTGACTTCCTGTTGCATATATCACCTAGTGCGCTTCGTCAACTTCTTCAAAGACAGGTGCTTCGCCAGGAATCGGCGCTTCTTCTGTCTGCTGTTGCTGCTGCTGTTGTGCTTGAATCAAGCTAAGTTGTGCCTCTAAATCGGCAATTCTGAGAGCCTGACCAGCGTTTTGTTTAGCTAATGAATCAATCTTAGCCATTGTTACATACTCGTCAGCACTCATCTCTCGCTTCTGTTCGCTCATAGTCCCCTCCTAGTTTTTGGTTTTACGATTTTATCCCGTTCTTAGCACATCTTCCACTTGTTTAACAGATCAGCATTTAGTTGAATTTATCTGTCCTAGCTCTCAGGCTGATCATAAAGTTTAGAGTTGTATCTTTCTCAATGAAGGTCCGATCTGCTGGGTTGTATCCAAGGAGCCTTAAAGCCCACCTGAACCTAATATCAACTGTTGAAACCTTGTCGCCATAAGTGAATCTAGGCATTGTGGTAGAGACTTGGAAACTTCTGCCGTAAGCGGTGTTTGCTGCCGTTGTTACAAATGACGTAATACTGTTGGTTGACATCAATGTCTCGCCAAATCCAGATACGTTGTAAGAAGATTGGCCAATTTGACCGCCGCCGGGATTCTGCGTTCCGGTCGCTAGTGACTGATTGTGCTGAGACGTTAAAAGAGCTGCTTGTATAACTTGGACGCCTTCAAATGTAATGGCGTCATTTGTGACTGCGCTGTAAGTTTGAGGACTGCCGGTTCCTGACGCTTCTGCGTTCCAATACTGATTAGTAAGAGTGATTGTAGCGCCGCTTCCGGTAAAGTTTCCGGTAGATAAAAGGTGATACCTTAGTCTTGTGTTAGTTCCGTCAAACTCTACAGTCATTCCGCATTTGGCAAGGCTTACCGCTGCATTAATGCTTGCGTTATCTATATCTGCATTTGCACTTGCTAACTTATAATTAAGGTCATTGCTGGTTGTGCTAAACAAACGCCTTCGCGTATAGCCTTGGTTCTCGCCAACGTTGCAAGGGTAATAATATTCTTTGATTGCATTCTTGCCGCCGCTTGCGATAGGGCTTCCCGCCACAGTGTTGTACCAATTCAAGGCACGAACGTCTGAGTCGTTTAAACCCACGGAAGTCCCAGAACTGCCCCCTGCGACCGTGTGTATTGTGTTCAAACTTAACGCCCCTGACGCGGGCATAGATCCGCTATGCTTTACATACATGGCTTGAGTTGCACCAGAGGAAGACGATGCGAAAGGGAAGGATGACGCAGCCCAAGACCATCTAGTATATGGACCGCCTTCCTCGCCTCCCGTTGGCGGCGGGCTTGGGTAATTAGCACTAGAATTGTCAGCGACTATAGCCCCGCCATAAGTAGCGGAAGATCTATTGTAATTAACGCCGTTGATCGTTATGTAGTCCCAGCCAGAATTTTCGTGAATGCCGTACACTTCAAAGTTTATTTTGCTGGTTGAATTCTGCCAATACAAACCTCGCACACCATTACCGCCAAACGCAACGAGGTATTTCTCGCTTTGGTTAATAGTCGCAGAGCCGATAACGTCAGAAAATCCCGCAAAAACTGGTGGGCTGAATCCAAAAATATCAGTAGTTGATATTGTAAATTGGCTTATTGTGACTGCCATTCTTCCACCTGAGCTATGAACGCTTGCTCTTGAGCAACGAAAGATTCTATCTGCTGCTCAGGAGTTAGATTAGGGTCAACAGCTAGGTGAAAAAACCCAGTCTCTCCATTGCTAAACTCATGGGAAAACTTCAGCAGTCCATCTTTAACCGTGTGCTCAGGCATCAGTCCAGACCGCCGCGCAGATGTCTTGGACTATCTGAGGTTGACCAGACACATCATCTCCAGGTTTAAAGTTAAACGACCTGTTCTGCGTGATCGGCAGAGTGTCATCATCTGGGTCGTCAACCGTCACTCGGTCATTAACTGTCACTAATGTAACCATAGTGGAAGGGTCAGCGGGACTCATGCTCATGTTAGGTCTAACCATGATATCCACGAGTTCAACAGTTTTTGTCATTGCCATTTTACTTCTCCTTGAGTTTGGTTTTAAGGGTTTCTACTTCTTGCGTTAATTCCTTTATGGCCTCAACTAACAGCGGGACTAATTTTGAATAATCAACCGTCAGATAATTTTCACCAGATTTGGACGTGATCTCACCAGTATTCTCGTCGGTATCCATGTCAATTGGAGCCAACGACACGGCCTCGGGCAAGACGGCTTGAATTTGTTGCGCCGACAATCCCACTTGCTGCTTGTCGTTGCTGTAACCCAATTCTTTGGCAAGATCGTTTTCAACGTACTTGAAGCCTGAGAGGGAGTTAACTTTCTCTAAAGCGTTATCAATATCCGCTGTCTTAGTCTTTAGACGCATATCTGAATAATATGCAGTCACGTTCCCAGTGGTTGCTATCTCCGCAGAACCGCCGCCAACATATAGTCTTTTGTTGTTGTACGTTCTGACCCAAGTGCTGTCCTCCATGTGGACGCCGCCAGTGTAGGCAGAGAAATATATCCCGTCATTGTTGTTGGTCCGATACCAAGTGTCAGTTCCGTTTATTAGTGTGTGACCGTCTTGGCTTAATCCGCCGTTTGCGTGAAGTCTTCCGGTAATCCTGACTCCACTATCCAAATTGCCGATAGACATTAATTCGGTGGACATCGCTGCGTCAGAAAAGAAACGCACGCCACCGTAATTAGGCAGAACGAAGAACCTGATGCCTGTATGCCATTTGATATTTAGCTTGGTGTAATTTCCGCCAACGTTTTCCATTGAGGTGCCAATGGAGTAATTGTTTAGGTCATTGCCGCCGCCAAAAGCCAGTGAGGTAGAAGATACCGCGTTATAGGAGTTGTTTGTCCACTCACCGCCAATGAGCATTGCATGCTGCCAAGTAAATCTTTTGGAAGTGTCTATGTATCCAGCAGACGCAGCGTTGATTATAAACGTGACGTTATTATTAGTGTATGTACCCAAATAACCGCCGCCACTGTTTAGCCAAGTATCGTGAGCGTACATGCCCATCTGTATACCGGCAGTAGTCTTGACGTGCATCCTAGCGTGGCCAGTGCCGTTTAAAGTTAGCTGCCTATCCCAACTTGCGTAGTTAACCGGCGCTTCTCCAATGGACAACCCGCCATAAGTAGCACCTGCGAAAGCTGAGTTGCCGGTTGTATTGAGATACCAAGTGCTGCTGTTATTAAGGTATAAATTACCTGTACGCGTTTTCCTTAGATCCCAAGAGCCCCAAGCACTTTCAAGGAATCCAAAGTCTGAGCCGTTGGCACCGTAAAGTTGCATTAAATGTGTATCATTTGCGGATCTTAAAACTAACCCGCCAGCGGTATTGCTCCCTGAGTTCTTTATAACTAAAGAATGAGTTCCTGTGTTTATCGTTTGAGGGCTAACCGCTCCATTAATAACAAAGGTTTTATTTGCTGCCGTATCAATCCCTTCAGGTAGAACGCGGAACACGCTGCTATTCCCAGAAGGATGAAAGGCAATAAGCCCGCTTGAGGTATATAAATTTAGTGAGTTTGCTCCACCCCAGTTTGTATATGTGGAGCTACCTTTAAATATCTCTGTGTTGCCGCCTTCGGCTGTCAAAATCAAAGAAGAATAAGACGTTTGCGTTGCATTCCCGATCTTGATACCGGCAAGGATGGCGCTACTTGACAGCACTTCAAAAGGACTGCCAGAAGTTGCGCTAATTTTTAACGCTGGATATTCGTATCTTGCAGTGAACGGCTCAAAGATAGCGTAGTAATTGTATTGAGCGACATTTATGATAAGTAATGCCGTATCAAAATGAAAAGTTACGTTCGCACCTACCGCTACAGTTCGCTTAAGGACGTTGTTGTGATAGTAGTAAGCGTTTGTGTTGTCATAAATAATTGACAGCTTATCGCCAATAGCAACAGTTCCAAAAGCCCCTCGGCTTGTACCGCTTTCGTATATATATAAAGTACTACCGGCTACATACCAAGCATAATTTATATTGGTGTAGCTCGCGCTGGCACTAGGATTTGTACTGATTCCCGCCATGTGTTCTAGCAGCGTAGCAGGAGAGTATTCCATCTTTACGCCAGACTTATAGCCTGTTGTGCTATAAACGTGCGTGTCCCATTGACTTGATCCGGCAGCCGCACCTTTACCGAATTGGCTTTTTGCGCCATTGAGGGTTGCGTATGCACTGCCGACTAATTGCAGAGACGGTTGATCTAAGTTTGTGCCGTTAATTGTCCCGATGTTGGAAAGGTTACGGCTGGAGTCTATTACTGTGGTGCCGCCAACTTGAAAAGCGCCTGCGGAAGTAAAGCCAAACGTATCTGAGCCAGCGCCATTAGTCCTAACATAAACGCCTCTACCTGTTGCAGAGGCAAGAAATAATCCGTCACCGTTGTCATCTCTGCCAAACACTCGGTTGTAACCATTGGTTATGCCGCCAAAGCCAATAACCCCGTATCCGCCATACGTCCCATCTTCTCCAACTTGAGTACCTGTCTTTGCGTATATTTGGCGAGCAGGGGATATTACTGCTTGGCCACCCATCGCCAAGTTGCCGCTAACGATATTAATTAATCCGTTTCCATTAATCGTAAAGCGTTCGTTATTTGTCGCCTTGTCAGTTCCTGTTGCAGTGTGGAAACGAATAGCCGCTGCATCGTTGGGATAAGTGGTATGCAAATGGACATCGCCCACATTATTGTCATACCAAATTTGAAATCCTTCAGTCGTAATTGCGCCTTGATCAGATCTTAGGTTGAGAACCGAATCAAAATTGCCATTCCCCCTGATGTCTATAATTGAATCAGCTGAGGCTTTGTTTACATCTAATTTATCAGTCAGGTTGGTCTGGCCAGACACGTTAAGGCCGTAATAAACCCTTACGTTGTTATCAAGTTCGCCTACCGAAAATATTTTAACACCCGGCGTATTATCAGCCATTGCGTCATTGTAGAAGCGAGTTCCGCCGTAAGTTTCATTTGCACCTATCCTAATTCCGGTGTGCCACTGAATATCTAGCTTCGTGTAATCCCCGCCAACATCCTCTTTTACTCCTACCCCGATTGAGTACGCGTCAGGGTAAGAGGTGTTTAATCCACCGAAATAAATCCTACCCGTTGCCACAGTGGCATAAGAGTTGGTCGTTCCATTATTACCGACTAACAGATAAGCGTTCTTCGTATAAACTCGGCCAGATTCTACGACAAACCTATCTTGTTGACCTGCTGGGTGAAAGTTTATAGTTCCTTTTGAATTATAGATGTTGAGAGAATCAGCGCCGCCCCAGTTTGTGTAGGTGTCAGATGCTTTGAACATTTGACCATTCTGAGTTCCAGTACCATCCGCCGCATGTAGGAGTAAATTTGTATAATCGGTTTGAGAGCTATCTCCAACATTTATCTGGGCAACAGTACTACTAGGGTTTACTGCTAAGTTGCCTGTGAGCGTTCCGCCCGTTAAAGGTAAGTGGCCTACTTGGGAGTAGCTGTAAGCTGTATCCCATTGAGTAATTTGCGTACTGCTAAAATCTGAGCTAGCCCATAGACCGTTGCCGTTGTATGTTGGTCTGCCTCGCGGGAAATTAACCACGCCTGCATTTGTTATGTTAATGGCTATCTGAGGCCCAGCGGCATAGCTGTTGGTAGTTGCGAGCGCCATGTGCGTCCCAGTAGAATTGTCATTTACAACATAAATCCCTGCTTGCGCTTCATTAGCACTACCTCCTTGAAAGGTAATAGCGGCTTCTTTTGGAGACCCAGAAGCGCCAGCGCCATTTGTTATGTGAATGTTGCCAAGCAAAGATTTGCTAACATCAAAAGCCCCATTAGCCGATGTTGTGGTTACGTTCTTATTAATGTCCAAGTTAGTAGCAGTTATAGCGCCTGAAAAAGTGCCTGTTGTTCCTGATAAGCCGCCTGTAAGCGTTCCGCCAGCCAGAGGCAGATGGCCTACTTGAGAGTAGGTATAAGCAGCGTCCCAGTTTGTATTTGTTACATTGGACAGCACACCAGAATGAAGGGTTTCAGCCGCGATCATCCCTGAATCAAAGTTGTCTAATTCCTGTGTAGAGAATGCCAATCCTGTAAAGTAAAATGAGCCACGTTTATTTGTAATTCTTATGGAACTAAAGCTACTTAACCCAGTTCCTATTTTAACAATCGCCTGCCCATCGTGTTCAGCGGGATCTCCCTCATTGCTAGTTTCTACTGACTGCCCTGTGCTTATCCTGCCGAGAAATACTAAATCGCCGTCAGCTTGTATCGCATGAACATCAACGTAACCCCCATCAGACCATTTTAGGAGTGACATATAACAAGTGTCAGCTCCAGCAGGGATGTTGTACTGCTTGTATGCCCCAGCGTTATAGGTATAAGAATATCCTGCGGCAAGTTTTATGGTCCCCCACGACGCTCCTGTAGTGCTTGAAGTCCAAGTCCCAGATTCAGCATCTTGGTCTGTTGCCTTCAAGTAAGTCTTTGGGATATTAGCGTTGTGGCTAAACTCAAAAGAATCGCTCGCAGTCTTCCATAAAATAGAGGCATCAGCCGTAGCAGAAACCGCGTCTTGGATAGTGATACCCGCATCGTTAGCGGTGCTGGATGAATCACCCGTGGAATAGTTCAGGGTTATGTTGTTGTCTTTTACCGTTAGGTTGTCAGTATTGACCGTGGTAGTAGTGCCGTTTACCGTTAGGTCGCCGGTGATAGTTAAGTTTTGACTGATAGTCCCGCCAGTCAAAGGCAAGTGACCTATCTGCGAATAGTCATATCCGGTTTTCCACTGCGTAGAATTTGACGCTGCGCCGTCAGCATATATAGATCCAGAGGCGAGAAAATTGCCGTTGTCTCCAACAAACGCGAAGGGTTGTGAGGTGCCATTATTGTACTTTATATTTAGTGTATTAGAGCCGCTTTCATTAATATCGGGCTTGGCTTCAATTGTAAATGTTTCGTCTTGAGTGTCTGAATCTCTCCAGCTAATAGATCTGCTTCCGCTTGATGCGGTCAGGATAACATCACCAGTAAGCAAACTTCCTGCCGCCTGATCCCTTATAACGTTACTGCTATCAATTGTGAAGTATTGGCTGCTGCTATTGAAATAAAGTGTGCGGCTTGATGACGAACTAGGATTTGCTGTGCTGGAACCAGATCCTGCAACGTAACTAACTTGCACGCGATAAGCTCTATCGCCCGGAGTACTGACAAAAGTTTTGCTCATTACAAGATTAAATTGGCTATCTATTGCATCTTTATCGCCTGCATACCAGCCAGTCCCAGATGCGTAAACAGAATAATAATTATCGTCTGATGCAGCCCCAGATAAGGTTCTGCGTGTAAATGTTTTGCTACCTAAAGAAACATTAGCAAAAGTTCCAACGACCCCACCATTAATATTGGCGACTTGTAAAGTCAGCGTTATGCTGTCGGGGAAATCTTCCGCGCTGTTGATGGCAAAAGGTAAATACCCCAACGGAAACAAAGTTTTAATAGTTAGACTTTGCGTTGCAGATAAAATCGTTCTGGCGTAATCAGTGTTACTGGTCAGCTCGTCTGCTACTTGTGCCACCGCTGTGTCCGATCCTGACGCTAGACTAGCTAATCCTACCCCGACCAAGCCATCTTGCGCTGAATCAAAGATAACCGCGCTCGGATCATTTGGCCGAGTTATTACTATTCGGTCAGCGGTAACAGTCCCGCTGGCATCAACCTTGAAAGGAGACGCCCCAGCAGTAGCAGCGCCAGCGTAAAATTTATAATTCTGATCGCCACCATCCATCGTTGCAGATGTCGCGCCAGATCCAGCAATAAACTTGGAATCAGTGCTAACGTCACCCGTAAATGCTCCAGCGGATGCGTTTACAGTTCCGGTAAATGTTCCTGATGTTGCTGTGATTGCGCCGGTTATCGTTGCACCTGTTGCGGTTAATGCGCCAGCTCTTGTTACCCTAAAAGGCGCGCTTGCAAAAGTGTTATTACCTAGACTAATTCCGTCATCTGTCGATAACGAGACCCTTGTTGCGCCGTCACCAGCGATTAAGTCGGTAGAGCTGATTGTAAATCCGCCGACACTACCAGTAGTGGCGCTTATGTTGCCGCGCACTACCGCGTTGTTAAAAGTGGCATCTCCTGACTTGGTTATTTCCCAGCCGGTTTGATTCTGTACGCTGTAGTTATCGGATTGAAGTGTTTGGGCTATTTGGGCAGACCCAACTGCGTCATCTATAATCTGAGCAGTGTCTATTGAGTCTGAAGCCATGACCGCGTTGGCAATCTTTAATGCAGTGACTGCTGTAGGCGAACCAAACGGGACTAATGCGGATTTGGCGGTATTGGTAGCTCCAGCCGCAGGAGTTGCGCCTAAAGGATACTTTACTGCCTGAATCCAATAATACTTAACCGTCCCGCCAGCGATTTGATGCGTAAAGCTGGTTCCTCTGAACTTCTCGATTGGCGTTGCTGGAGGCGTTGTCGTATCGCTCGCATAAATCCAAATCTGCTCCCAAGCGCCAGTGTTAGTTGGATTTGTCCAGGCAAGATTGACCGAGTTGTATCCAGCCGTTGCGGTAAATCCAGTAGGGAGTGGAACGTCAGCTAGGGAAGTAGTGATAACGCCAGTGTTAGATATCTGGTTGTATTCGCCCTCTGCTGGGTCAGCGTATCGTGCGGAATCATCTTCAATAAGGCTTAGGTCGATCGCGCCATTCCCACTTTCAGAAAACGACCAGCCAACAACTTTAAACTCTTTGCTTGGATTCCAATCAGCGTCAATCGTAGCGAAGTCATTCAGCGCAAGCGTAATGCGATCACCAACTGCGACCTTCATACCTTTTAGGTTGACAGGCAAACTTAAAGTAGTCTGCAAGAACGATTGATTGACCTTTTTAATTGCCAGCCTTTGTGCAACGTACCTGTCGGACGTAAACGTTAGCTTAATTTCTTCTTCTAAGACCTCGCCATTGTCTCTAGCTACAGCTCCTGAAACCGTTCTAGGCGAAAACTCAGTCATCTTGTAGTTTGATTCTGGGTCTATAAACATGCCCTTAATCGTGTTGAATCGGTCTGCTCTAGGGATTGAAGTCTTGACCGTAAATTCACCAGCGATATCGTCTTCAGTAAATGCAAGATCAGCAGTTGCGGCTTGATGGACTCCTGCCTTAATAATGTATTTGCCCTGAGAGTAAATCAGGTCGCCGTTCATCCCACTAAGTATTTTAGAGATAGACTTTCGGTGATTATCTGACCCAAAGATGACCCCAGACCCAAAGAAGCGTTTTTGAGTCTGACTGACTGGGATGGGAACTAAGAAGTCACAAGCATCTGCCGCAGTAACAACCGCAGGCCAATCTATCTTGCTTGCAGGAAGCCCAAGCCCAAACGTAGAATCCATTAAGTAATCAGCAAGCATCAAGGCTGGGTTCTGCCCTTGCAAGTCTCTTTGATGCGTCGCCGTTGTAGCTCCGTCTGAATATTTTATATAAGCTGCTGTAGTAGGGTTGTCGCCAGCATCATTGCCCGCCGCTACATCCAATCGAGGGTCATAAACAGCCTTCCCTTTGACTACTGCCTTAATGTTTTGGATGCCGCCAACTTCGTCCCAAGTCTCCGCCGAACCCTCGTGGATGGTCCATCTCGTGTAAATACTTGCTACACTATTGCCTTTATGAGTAGTCTCGTATCCTTTCCCTGAATTAGCCCCAGTGCCAGCAAACGCGGTAACTAAATTGGAATATGCTGTTTGAGACAAAGACCCGTCTCGCGTTTCGATATGAACCATCGTCTCAAGAGTGCCAGACTCGTTTGTCTTCTTTGCAAACTTGCCAGAAGTAACGTCACCATTGCCGTCAACTTGCGTCGACAGGTCAATTGAGTAATCATCAAAAAATATCTTATCTATAGAGGTTAATTTGTGACCAGCAATAGCAATAACTTGATGCAGATTCTTGTTGTTAGCCCCATCGACTTGCGCGAAAGAAACCACACCACTGATCATTGTCTCGCCGTAAACTAACTTTCTAGGCTCAATGGTGCTTCGTACTGTGGTCTGTCTTGATCGGTCAGTATCAACAACGCCCATGTCTACTTTGGGTATTAAAGATCTAATAGCCATAGCGGCACTTGCTATTATCAAAGTCCCAGCCACGGTAGCCGCTGTTGTTGCCGCCGCTATTCCGGGAATTAAAGCACCTATTGCTTGTATGGCAGCTATTACTGGTGGCATATCGCCCACTCCGCTATTACATATTTATATTCAACAGCCTTTAAGCCTTTCTCGGTTATGCAAACCACATTGCCGTTGTACCGAACGCCTAACAGCTCGCCAATAGACGGGATAAATAAAACGCAAACATCCCCATCTTTCTCCGCCTTTTTAGGCTCTCCAAGTAGACTTGATATCAAGCCCACTAACCCGTTGTGTTCTTCTATAATTCTTTGAGCTTCTGCTTCTGATCCATACTCAAACTTAGATGCGTGATCTTCGCCGGTTATCTCTTTGACAACATGGGAAGCAAATTGGCAGCAATCGGTTGTGCCGTATTCAAAATCGCCTTTCTCCCAAGAGTTTAGGGAAGATAAAAGTTTGTTGGCAACAATATTCATTACTTTCTATTTAGGTCTAGGTTTTCTAAATCAATATCGTCAAAAGGTGCGCTATCAAATCCCGGAGTTCTCCCTGCAATTCGAGAGCCTTTATTTCCCCAGGACAAAGTAAGGTCTTCCATATCTTGAAGTTGATTGAAGAATGTGTCGCCACTACTAATGACTTGCTGAGATGAGTTTGTGAACAACAAATTGCGAGATCGCTCAAACATTGCAAGCTCGCTCTCACAATTCAATACTAGCGAATCTCCGCCTTCAGCTCCAACGCTTGCCGACATTAGGTCCATAAACCCAGTCCACATTACGTCTGGCGTTGCTACTAGCTGGTCGCTATCGTTTAACGCACCAACATACAAAGTAACTGGGCGCTGATAGTAGGTTTCTTTAATAGCCTCTCCAACCAAGTCAGGATCTAAGCCCGATAGGGTTAGCTGGATGCCATAAGGGCTGACTTCTTCGCCTTCTTGTATCTTGCTTATCTGTCCTAAATCGCCCGTCCCAAGCCAGCTCTGACTCCCAGACCCATCATCCCAAGTGTAAGTCCCCAGTCCGTTGTGTAGTCTAATAGTACCGACACCGGCAGTAGGCTGAGCGGTAGTCGGTAAAAACTCCAGCTTCACAAATGTAATCGGAAATACATTCGTTGATGCGTATTTTATCGCCGTGTTGCTGGCTAAATCTCTGCTCATGTTGCTAAGACATCCTCTATTGCGTCAATACTGAAGCTAGAAAATAACCCCGGCTTGGTGTCCCAGCTTGCGCTCGAAGTCAGCATAAAAACACCTGAGGGGGTATCTAAATCCACCGCCGCTCCAACTGATGAATTCCTTACCGCTGGAGAAACGCCTACGCTAAGCCCCGAAGTCGCCGTAGTCGCAGCCATTGCAGTTGTACACATAAACAACTGGCCGTTTGCGCTTATGTAGTCGCCTTTGTTTATGCTAATAGAGCTAGTCGCAGACCGCGTAAAATTTAAAGTATTTCCTGAACTTGCAGCCGTCACTAGCCCGGTATCGGCACCAGAACCCCTGCGAACAAAGGAATGGTCTATGATACTGAATCTATGTTCTTGACCTTCCAGCTTAGTAAGAAATGCCTGTAAATTTGCTCGATCTTCACCCGACAAATTATCGAAGGATAAAGATATTTTCCAGTGAGAACCTTTTCTGGCCGCTGTTTGTATGGCATTGGTCAACGGGCTACGGAACATCCTAGAGTTGCTTACTAGCTCCCAAGCCGATGTGCTGGGCAATACGTTTGGAACATCTGTTGCAAATGCGAAAGTGCTCATATAAATCTACGCCTTCTTGATAAGTCGCGTATTGTTTCGATAGTGGTGGCCGCTGTCTCTTGCATTGCCTTTCTTATCTTAACATCTACGCTCGCATCCGCACCTCTAGCGTCTACGTTATTTACAATCGTTATGCCTCCGCCTCCTCCAACTGCATTCTTGAGTTGATCGTTGCTCGATATACGACCTGAGCCTCCCATAGTCAACAGCTCTGGGCCTCGCTCACCGACTAAGTATGATTGCCCGCCTCTAACCTGGCCGCCAGTTGCTCTTGCTGCCGCCGCTGAGGTGCTCAAGGCTGAAACCGCTGATGCTAACGGAGCAGTAATACCTATTGCAGTTGCCATCGCTGCGGGTGCTGCTGCTGGGCCTACGACGGGGATCGCGGCTGTACTAGCGAAGGCATTTAGCCCGGCTTGCATACTCATTGCTGCTGCATTTAGCCCCATATAAGTTGCGGCACTTGCTGCTGTAGTCTTGCCAATTAGCTTTTCGACAGCGAACAAGGCCAACCGCTTTGCCGCCATTTGAGCGATCATGGTCAAGAATGATTGCAGCATACTTTTTGTGAAGTCTACGAAGGCTTCCTTAACGGTCATGGTGCCTGTAAGTATTCCCTCAAAAGCGGTTGCTATACTAGACTCTAGGTTTACCGCCATCATCATGTACATGGCGTCTACATTCTTGATAGCTTCCTGCGTACTAAGCATCCACTTCTCTACAAGAGACATCTTCTCATAAGCCAGATCTGCTGCTCTCTGCAATTCCCTAGCCTGTCTCTGAGCCTCTATTAGCTCTGCTTTTTCCTCTTGCTCTTGCACAAAAGCAACGTAATCTTCTCTAATTCGTTTTTTGGCTGCAATAAACGCTTCTTCTTCCATCGCGCCTTTTGCGTGGGATTCTTTTAATATAGCTAGAATGGTCTGCTGCTGTCGTGCAAAGGACAACACAGCAGGGCTGGTCTCGCTGTACAAGGTGGATAATATTTTTTGAGTTCGCTCTACTAACTCAGCTTTTTCCCTTTCCGCGTTTTCTGTCTCTTTAACTTCTCTATCTAAAGTGGCAGTCAAGCCCTTTCGATTTTGATTAGCCAACTTGTCTCTAGCGTCGAGTTCTGCTTGTGCAGCAGCAGAAAGGTTCTTCCTTGCTTTTTCTTCAGCCTCAAGTTGAGATACGGTCTTTAAAGTTCCTTCTTGTATCATCGCCGTAACGGCTGCGTTATCCTCTAAGGCTTTAGTCCCTGCCCGGATACTCCTTGCTTGATTGACAAAAATATCTGCTAGTTTGTCGTAAGCCTCTGTATTTGTGGTTTCCCCTCTCAACCTCTTGAATGTTGCTTGTAATTCGTCAAATAGCTCAGGAGTCCTTTGCTCCTTAAACTTGCCAAAAGCTAAACCAAGATCACTAGCTTCCCGAGCTGTTAAGCCTATACTTCTACCGAACGCACTTATTTTTTTACTTCCCGCAAGGCTTATAGTGCTGAAGTCATTGACAGACTTGCTTACCCCGTTGATCTTGTCTTGATAGTCTTGGAATAACCTTGACTGTATTTCTAAAGGAAAGTTAAAACCTTCTTCAATCTTTTCTATTGCCTGATCAAGCCCTTTCTCGATCTTGCTTGCATCTAAAGCCAGCTCAAGCTCTGCTAGTGCGCCTGACTCTCTCGCTAAAGTGGCAAATTCTTGACTAAGAGCTAGAACGCCGCCTTTTGTTCTGTCTGTTGCCGCTTTCAAGCGGTCGAGAGCTTCACCTAAGTTGTCAACCTTTTCTTCGCTATCCATTAAGCCGGGCAACAGCACACCGGCAATCAATGCGCCAAAGGCAACAAAAGCACCAGCAACGGCACCGGCGGGGCCAAACACTGAAAGGAGCTGCGGTCCCTGTTGGGCCAAAATAGTTAAACCAGCGGTTCCTGATTGAGCCTGGACTGCGATATCTTGAAGTTGAAAGGATACTTGCTGAGTAGCTCCTCGCATTGCGCGAAAGCCGCCTCTAGCCTCTTTGTGAACTTTGGCTGCTTGGCTAACTGCTACGTTAGTTTTGGCCTGCTGGGTTGCGTACTGCTTCTGAGCGGTAGTGCTTTTCTTGGTTTCGTCTTTGTACTGTCTAACCGCGTCTTCGGCTTTGTCCGCATTGATGCCTAGCTTCTGAAGCGCGAGATGTGCTTCTTTGATACCCTTAGAGGTGACTCTTATGTCTAAATTTGCGTCAGCCATTCTTATTTGCCTCTACCCTTTGGGCTTGGTCTAATTCGACGATTGTTTCTATCTCAAAAAGCGTTAGCTCCCCAAATATGGACATATAATCTTTTATATGAGTGTAGCTTATTGCCTCTCCAGACGCGTTCTTCAACCGAACAAACATCAACCAAAGGTAAGCAAGCTCGTCCCGTAAAACAGGCGCGGCTTGCAATTCTTTAGGCTTGCGTCCCAGTGTCTTCTCGACTTGCCTCAAGTTTTCAATACGGCTAACGTTGGAGTCTTTATCGTAACCAGAGGCCCAAAACTGCCACTGTGCATACGTAAAGATTTCGTCAGTTAGCCCTTGGTAAAATTTTGGCGCTGGCTAACAAAAGTCATAACCTGAGTTGCTACATCAGGCGATTGATCGTAAATCTTTCTAGCTGCTTCAGGAGAGAAAGGAACGTCTTTCGCGTCCTTACCACTTCCTTGCTTCAAGCCCTTCCAACCTATCGTCACTGCGACCAACAGGTTCGTCATGCTATCTGCATCGTCAACCTCAAGATTTGCTCGATTAGACTTTAGTATCGCTTTCCTAAAAGTCTTTGAGTCTGGCCCCCTAACTATAAACACCACATCTGACGGCTCGCCAGTGCTGGGGTTATTTATAGCTACCTCTCGGCCTTTCTCATGCTCATCCGCTGTATAAAA
>Ga0222717_10001332_pt1 | contig 20313 bp, 25 predicted proteins | sample C33_18DmetaG_FD_165053 | JGI IMG/M metagenome (GOLD analysis project Ga0222717, IMG submission 165053) | Estuarine water microbial communities from San Francisco Bay, California, United States - C33_18D | ecosystem: Environmental > Aquatic > Marine > Unclassified | place: USA: California...
CAGCTTCTACGTTACCACGACCTTGAACAGCAGCAAATAAACCTTCTGTACCTTTATAACCGGCAATAGTAGCAGCATCTCCCGCACCACCATTGACCGTAGGATCAGCTTTTTCACCTTCAACTACACTCATTTCAAGATAATCTTCGAAACGTAGACGAGTTTCAGACTCAGCTTTTAAATACCATAGGTAACCTCCAGTTCCATCTTCAGTTGCAACTTCTACCCAACCAATCTGAGCTGTGTCAGAACCAGATACTACGTATTTATTACGGATAATAATCGGTGAATTAGAGAATTGAGTAAAAGAAGGATCAATACTTACATAACCATCGGCTTGTGTTGCAGAGTGATTAGGTGTAGAAGAACCTTTTTTATATTCAGAACCAAACACAAACATTTTAATACCAGTAGCAGCAAGTGAGCTAGTATCTGTAGCGCCAAAAGGAGCGACAACTACATTGCCAGTCGCTAAGTTTGAAGCAGTTACTACAGCTTTTAACTCGTTACCAGTTGCGTCTAATAATACAACTGTTTGGTTTACAGAAATTACGTTTTTAACATCTGCAGCTATAGGAATACCAATAGTATTTGTAGCAGAAGTGTTAGTACAACCGTCATAAGCAATGTGCAAGCGGTTTTGTTCAGACCAGATAATTTGATCAGAAGTCATTGGCATTTCAGCTCCTACCATGCGTAAGAATCCAGAAAGCGTACGATTTCCGTAGCGCTCTACTTCTGCTTCATAAATTTCAGGTAGATACTGTTGTGCAAATGTATCGGAATCACCAGCACCCGTACCTCCGTTAAAAGACAGGAAGTTTGTGTCTAGCAATTGTTGTTGTTGACTTGGGACTATACTCCCAAATAAAGGACTTAAAGCCATAATTATTTATTTTTATTTTTTTATTGTTACTTTTTTGATTTTCAATTTTGAAGAATCAACACCGCTCATTGCTTTAACTTTAATCCCATTAACAAATACTTCGCCAGAAGCTGTTTGACGAGGCTCAGTCGAAATGTTTTTCGATTTAGCCATAACATCTTTAACAGCGTCAGCTTTTCCTTGCTCATAAAAATGTTGAGCTATAGTATCAGCGTTTCGCGCAGCATATAAAGCTTTGTGGTAGCCTTTAGCATCTTGTATTTCTCCTTTGTCATTTAAGAACGTCTTAATAAAATTTGAAATATCAGATTGTTGCTCTACTACCTGTGATGGATTTTTAACACCATATCTAAACTTTTTGTTACTTACATTGAAATCAAAACCTTTGAAATCATCGTTTAATAACTGTTCAGTTTTTTGTTTAAAAACCTCATGCTTAGCTAAATTAGCTTGTTGTTCTTCATTGTATCGGTTGAAAAAGTCTAATGCTTTTTGTTGCTCTTGGGTTACGCCCGGTCTCAACTTGATCTCGTCGTAATATTTACCTTTTAAGCCTTCAAGAAAGTCTTTAGCTTTTGCAGCCTCCTCTTTGAACGCAATTTTCTTTTTGCGTATTTCTTTTGGTTCATCTATATCTTCGTCGTAATCAAAGTCTTCTAATAAAAGACTTACATCTTCAGAATCTAAATGTGGTTTAGTTTGTTTATAATATTCACTAATTAAAGTTTTATTATCAACATTGGTATAATCTGCATTAAGCCTAACATAGTCTTCTACAGTTCCACCAGTTTCTTCCATAAAAGTAACTAGCTTGTCAATATTTTCTGGCAGTTGTTTTTGCTCTACAACTGGTTGTTGTATTTGTTCTTTAACAACTTCTTGCTCTTCTTCAGTATCTTCAACTACAGTTAAAGGAGATTCTACTCCTTCGTCGGCGGTCCGTACTTCTTCAACCACTTCTTCGCTGTTGCCACTGTCTTTGGACTCTTCGATAATAGCATCGCTATCATCTGTCTCTTGTGTTTGAACGGCATCTTCGTTTTTTATTTCTACTTTAGTAACCTCAGGAATTACCTCTCCTTGAGATTCAATACCTTCTTTAGGTATTTCAATTTTAGTTACTTCGTTTTTTTTACCTAAGTTTTTAGGTTTAGTAGGAGTCTTCATTTTAAATTCTCCTTCTTGTTTTACTTCTGTTGACATAATATAATAGTATAAAATTAAAGGATTTTATTTTCAACGAGGTTCAAACTGTTCAAGTCCAAATCCTCCTAGTGAGTCAAATCCAGATGACTCAAAGTTTTTAGGTAGTTCATCGTTTTGACGCTGCGAAATCATTTCGGATTGTTGCGTACCTATAATTCTAGCACGTTCGTCTTTACGATCTTCTATTTTATCTTCTTTTTCTTTTTGAGCTTCTACGTCTAATCTAGCTAACTGCATGTCGTATTGAAACTTTTGCTCCATTAGCTGCCGCTTTATTTGAGCTTCCATTTCCATTTTTTGTATATCAAATTGAGACTTACCTTGTTCAAGTTGTAATTTGCTTTCAGTTAAAGCTTGTTGCTTTTGAACTTCAGCCATGGCAGCTTTTTCAGCTGACTGTGAGTTTGCTTGCGCTTGAGCTTGTATATTCATTATATTAGCTCTTTGTTTTTCTTGATCTCTTATTTTTTGCCTATACTTTAAAAATTGATTAGCTAGTTTTAAATTTTGTATTTCTCTAATATCAATAGCGTCAGATAATTCTATTGATTGATTTTGCAAAGCTATCTGTATATTTTGTTCTAGTTTATTTTTTTCCTCTTCTTCAGGTTCTAATTCTAAAAATATACCAAACTCATGCATGGATAGGTTTTCAATTTCCTCTAAAGTAGCTACATTAAAACTGTTTATAGATTTCAACAAAGCGTTTTTAGTAAGAGGAAAAGCCATCATATCAGCTAACCTAAGACTTATGTTTTCAGAAGCACGTATTGTTAAATACATAAGTGACTGAAGTATATGTTTTGTAGCTGTATTAGAAGCAGCCGCCGCTAACTTTTGTAAACCAACCAATGAATCTTTATCAGGTTTACTACCATCTCTAGCTTCGTTAAGCCCGGTTACATCACGTATCATTTGTAAATAATACTGATACGTTTGCACTAACGATTGTATTTTTTGTATACCAGAAGATGTCTGAAGTTCTTGTATTGGTACTTTACCTCTATTTGGATCACCATCTTGAGTTAAACTTCTACCCACAATACTACCAGTTTGGAAATACATGTTTAATGCTTCTTGCGGGTTATAATTAGTACCATTACCAAGATCAACTTCTGCTAAGCCATCTACATCTACAAAAACACCATCGGGTACCATACGCGCTAGCACCTGCTGTATTTTTAAATGTGTTAACTGTATCATATCAGCAAACCCTATACATTTAGAAACTAAACTATCTATTCTACCTTTGTACATTCTAGGTGAACTTATAGAATAATTCATTTCAACTTTAGTTTGATCGCTAAAAGGTCTAGTCATATTTTCAGATAACTCCCACTGAAGCATTTTTTCATGGCCTAGTATTTTAGCCCCACTATACAAAACTTCTATAGCCCGATGTACTCTTTCAAAGTTATCATTTTCAGGCGGTTCAAAAGTATCTGGTTTTTCTAAAGCTTTTTCAAGACCTTGCTCTGTTTGTTTTATTTTAAAAACTTGATTTTGATACGTTTTATATTCAAAAAATAAAACCTGTACTTTATTATATTGATCATCTTGACCGTAATAATTTCTAGTATAGTTAGAGTTACCAGGATATTTTTGTATTTCCTCTAATTCTGAATCTGTTAAATAAGGAAACTGTTTTTTAATTTCTTCTAAGCTAATACTTTTAACTTCACCAACGTAATATATATCTTCAAAGTTAGGATCTTCAGTATATGAATAAACTAAATTAGCAGGATCTACATACTCAACAGTAATACCATTTGCTAAATTAAAATTTGTTTTAACAGCAGATATACCTAAAACAACTAGATCGTAAGCTAAACGCTTTTTAACTTCTTCGTACTTGTTATAATCTAAAACGTTATTAATAGCTTCCTCTTCCGCTATTTCTATACTTTGTTTATAATTTAACTGAAGATACAAATCAAGCTCTTCAACATTATCAGGTAGTTTAGAAACGTCATCGCTAGCACTAAGATCTCTACCTAGTAAACCACCTAGTTCTTCTATTTTTTCTTTTTGCCTAATATCTCTTAAAGCTCTATTAGCAAAATTAGTTCTTTTTTTAATAGCGTAAGGATCAGATGCAAATGATTTTATTTCATAACCCTTATCAGTCATACCGTTAACAACAATATCTACAAACTTAGATAAAACAGCTACTGGTTTCCAGTCTAAATTTAAATAAGATAAATCACCGTTAATAGATAATTCATCTTTGTATTTAGCGACTGACTGTTCGCCTCTAGCGTACAATCTTAATCTATGAAAATCTTGCCAATTGTTACCAAAACGACCACCAGCTCCTAAACCCTTGTCACCTCTAAACCATTCGTTTTCAATAGCTCTACCTACAGCTAAGCCGTAATCATAAGTATTTTTCTCTGCGTCTGGTACTACCTGACTTGGAAAAGAACTATTAACATTAGTATAAACCATTTATTTTATTATTTTTGAAGAATAACCTGTGTTATCGTATTTTGTAAAATTAATACTAACTGGCTCTTTTTTTATTTCAGCCACTGGTGAGTATTTGTTTTTGTTGCAAGCCATTATAGCTAAACCAGAACTTATCGTCGCGTCAAACTTTGTTCTATTGTTTATGTTAAACTTAGCCCAGTCTTCAAGTGTACGTTGAAAATACATTTGACCATACTCAGTTTCTTTTAAACCTACATGATCTTCTATATAAGATTCTATAGCAGCGGCATGCGCTTGTTTAATATCCTCGCTAGAGTTAGGTATACCACCTATTTCTCTTTCTGCAACTGAAAGCTTGTTAAATGTTTTGTCAGGTCTATTTATAGAGAAGTTTCTATAACCTCTTCTTTTTAAATAATACAATAGCCTTGGCTTGTTATTCTCTGCTAGTATAGGCATACCATAAAAATGTAAAGCCATAAGCACATCTTCAAAGAATATTTCAGCTGTTGGAGGTCTTGATATATATTCTAAAAAGAACATATTAAAAGGAGCTTCTTCCATGCTAAACTTCGTAAGTCCATGCAAAGATCCTTTAGAACCTCGCTTATCTACTGTACCTGATATATCATATGAGTCACATCCAAAAGCACCAATATGCTCGTTACCTGGATGTTTAACTCCATTTTTTATTATTACACGATTTTGTAATATTGCAGGTGGAATCCAAGATACTAAAAACCTACCATTATTTTCTGGTATAAAATTAACTGTTGTATCTTTTACTCCCCCAGTCCATTGGAAATTACCTTTCGTTACTAAGGTTTTATTCCTCATGTCTTCGTTATAATCTATTTGCTCGTATATCTTAGTTAAATTAAACAAAGATAATTTAGCTTCATCTCTGAACGCGTGTTTCTCTGTACGTGGAAACTGTCTATAGTATTCATTTAAGCTGTCCTGGTCATTCTTAAGACCATCTACTTCATTTTCCCAATGACTTATAACACCTACTTCAATTTTAATTCCGTCTGCACCTTCAACTGGTTTTGCCGGCGTATCAAAGACAGGGTGTCCATAAGCATCAATGAATCCTTCGTAATTCCACTCCATAGGTATAAACAAAGAATATAATCCTGAGCTAGTCTGTCCATTGCGGTTTCTTTGTGTAACATCTGATGCATAATATAATTTCTTAAAATTCTCACCGCCTTTATCCAAAGCGTTTGATGTTGAACCCATCATACATTTACCTACAACTCTACTACCTAATCGCAGTGTGGTTTTTGTAACCCTCCAGTTGTTTAATATGTTATCAGGTCTTTCCCATTTACCTGATTCATCGTGTACTAACAGTTTTAGTTTTTCACCATCATAACTGTTGTCACCTGTATTTTTCCAGTCAATAGTTGTATCAAGTCCTACAACTTCTTCTGCGGTTTCACCTTGATCAAGCTTACGTCTGGTAAGCTTCGACGCGGGGACTCTATAAGCAAGTTCCGTTTTTGGTCGGTCCATACCGTCTTGTATGGGTCGAAAGAAGAACGGATAGTTGATAGAGATCGGTACGACTTTGTCGGTGAACATTTTTTTAGCATCACCCCCTGACTTTGATAATATACCAAATCTTGCATCGCTTGATATCGTAGCGAGGTTGACTGTTTCACCCGATGCCATGAATGAAAAACCAGACCTTCTGTTTTTAAGGTAGCACATCCCATAACATCTTTGGTCTGCTTTACAAGCTTCCCAGAATATAAAGAATAATCTGTTTGACTCCCTAAAGTCTGCTGCCCCAACGTCAATTTTAGACCACTGCAAGTACATGTAGTGAGTGCCAGTAAGATAAGTAGCAACGTCTTTATTGTTGAACCAATAACCTTCGTCACGCCGTTTAAACTCTTCGTCAATATACCCATACCATCTTTCTTTGAAGTGCTCTGGGTATTTATTCCACTCAAATACACTTTTTATTTTATTTAATTCTTTAGGATATTCTTCTCTAGACCATTTGTCTTTATCCTTATTTAGTTTACCTTTAAAAGGCGGTAAACCTATTTTAAGGTTTTGTATTTCGTATACCTCACCTATTTGACCAGTTTTACTTATAACAACTATATCATACTCTTTGTTATAACCATACTCCCACTTTTTGCTTTTGTTATTTTTCTTAAGCACATGAGGTTTTATATGATCTGTAAGTACAGTAAATAAATTTTGTTCGTACATTACTTAGATCTACCTTCTGCAAAACCTTGAAAAGATTTTTGTTTGTTATTACTTGATTTATCTTCAAGCATGTTTTCCTCTTCTTCGATACGGTTAAGTATTTCGAAAGCGTCGAATATAGCTAGCTTTTTTGTAGCAGCTGCGTTCTTAAGTCTATCAGCAGATATATCATCATCTGAATCAACTATAGGTTCTTTAGCTACCTTTATTAATTCCTCAACTGCTCTTCGCCCAGCTTGGATTATATTCTTCTTCGTTTCCTTTGAACTCATACTTAACTAAAATATCATTTGATTGCATACAGTATAGTCTTTGTTTGTTAACAACAAACTCAAACTCTCTATTAGATTTAAACCCAACAAGATCACCTTCGTTTATACCTAAAGTTTTTAAGGTTTTATTACCTATTTTTACTATACCTTTATTTTTTACCTCTGGTTCTTGTGACCAGTCGTCTGTATTTTTTATTGGCATTATAAAACAATGTTCACCTAAAGGTTTCCACTGATATATATTTTTGTAAAGATATATTTGATCTAATTGGCATAGGTATTGATTATCGTTTAGTGTTTTGCTACTATCAACCTCTTTACCTTTTTGGTTATAATATCTTCTAAATACGTTGTGATGTATTATAACCTCGTCACCTTCTTCTATTGGTGTTGAATAAGCTGATGGTGTAGAAATAACTATAGCTTTTCTACTTATTAACTTAAAGTTTTCTATACTAGAATTAACTATAAGTTTATTACCATTTATATCAACTTCATTGTCATACCTACTTTCAACAGGCGTGACTATAAAATCAAAAACACTTCTCATTAATATTCTAAATCATATTCAACAGATACCGCCATGTTAGAATTAAACTTCTTCCATGGCAATACCTCGTTGTTTTTCTTTATAAATATGTTATAAGAAGCATCTTTATCTTCAAACAAAATATGCGATATCTCGTGTCCGCCATATACTTGCTGGCCAACAGCATAATGCATCGCATCATTTTTGTAATCAGAACCAATACTGATTTTTCTTATAACAGTACTCATTAGTCTTCTGACTTAACTACAGCTAGTTCACCTTCGTCTTCTTTTTCGATTTCAGTGTATGTGCCATCTTCTAAATTAATATTAATAGCCCCGTATGTTTCTTCTAGTTGTTTTTTAGTATCTTCAATACCCTCATTGATACCAGCGATCTTATGAAGCAGCGAGTGTTTGTTTGCTTCTAACTGACCTATCTGATTTACAATAGTACTTAGTTGTGATTGTTGTTCTTTAATAGTTTTAAGCTCTTCAGCTGTAATTGAATTTGACATTTAATTTAATTTAAGTTATTTAACTTTACTTATTATTACTTATTTTTTTACCTTTTTCCCACGTACGACCCACAAAATAAGCGCCATACACAGTTATTAATAGCGACTGGAATATAGGTATATAATCCTCTGCTATTGAAAACTCTCCTATGTTACCATCAAAAAATGCTAATACAGAAAATATAAAGGTAAGGTATATAAGAACCATCGGTCTTATATTCTTAGACAAGAAGGAATCAGACTTCATATCCGACTCCCATCTCGCTGTTACCTGGTCTTGAGCGTCTTTATCTGCTTGCTCTAGCAGTTCTTCAACTTTTTGTTTAGCCGCAAGTCTTTCTTCATCTGTAGTTACTAGATCATCTATTACTTGACCTATATCTTTTATGAGACCTCCAGTTATAAATTGAAGAATTTTTTTCATTAATTATTTTGTTTTTTTAGGAAGCATTTCATAAGAGTTCTTAGCATATTTAAGTCTCTCTAAAGGTGGCATATCAGGTTTTGTTTTTGCTAGTTCATTTAACTTTCTATCTATATACTTGTCTTTATCGCTAAGAGTAGATTCTTTTTGTTTTTTCTTTTTTGGATCTGGATCAGTTTCTTTAGCAGGAGATCCGTGATCCATTTTATACGGAGACATTTGACTAATACCTCTATTATCAATTGGCATATCTTGCATTAAGTTACTTTTTTCTTGACTTATAGATTCCATGTAAGCCATAGATCCTTCAGCCATGAGACCAGCAGGTTTTCCTTTGCTATCGTACATTTTAATACACGATGATTTTTTCATTGGTGATCCATAGTTTAACGGACCGCTTTCAACGCTTGGCGTTACCGTATCTTTGTAAGAAAATGTTTTACCTACTTTTGCCGCCGCATTTTTTCTCCGTGCTATATTTTCAGAACGAGTAGCGTTTGCTCTCATATCTCTTTTTTCTATAGCAGCTTGTTGTTTTTGCCGAACCATTTCTTTTTTAGCTCTAAGCTGTTGTGCTTTTTTTAAATCTGACATTTGTTTTATTTTGTTTTATTATAAGCTTCTTTTTCCCATGGTAAGTTTTTAGCTCCTTCTTTAATACTCGAGCGAGGTATTATCCTACCTTTCCAATATACGTTTTTATTATCATAATCTAAATCACCTCTACGCATTTGGTCTATATGTATCATTTCGTGATCAATAACCTCTTGCATTTTATTGGGTGATACATCTTTATTTATAATAATCGTACCGTTATTATTAGCTTTACCTAACACACCGTCCTCCATATCTACACTGTATATAGGAGTATTGTCTATTGAAAATGGTGGTGTTAATTTAAAAGCCATATTATTTGTTGTAAGGTACTTTGTCGTTAAACCAAGCTTGTCTAGCAGAACAACCACAAGGAATATTCAAACCTTCTGAAACTTTATCTACTATAGTTTTTATACCAGTAGCTTTAGTAAATTTTGCTATGTCGTCTCCTAGTCCTCTTGATTTCATTACCATTTAACTTTGTCAGCCCAGTACGCGGCAGACATTTTTCCTTTTTTAATGTTCTTAGCGTGACGAGCTTTAAAACTAGCTCTACGCGCTTTAGACTTAGCATCTGTTTTTTTACCAGCTGTGCTAACACCTTGTTGACCAAATCGTATAATTTTTTCTAAACCGCCACTGCAAGCTTTTACAATATGTGATTTAGTTTTATGATCTGGCGTACGCCGAGGTTTATTACACTTAAGTGTTTTCTTATCAGTTGCCATATGTCCAAATTACATTAGGTGATTTATCATCGTCTATATCAGCGTGAATAAAAGTATCACCAATACCTATACGATCTACACCGTGTTCTAATAATTCTCTAATTAAAGAGAAACGTTCTTTACTTTTGCTGCAAGCTATATCTACAGCAAGTCCTTTTAAATGAGATGACTTACTTGTTCCACCTACAGCTTCGTTATGTGAAGGCGTTCGGTAACCAGATGTTATACGTAAAGGCGTACCTAGTTCTTCTCTTACACTATCTAATATGCTTATAAGCTTTTTACTCATCATCTGCCCGCTACCTTGTACGTCAGGAGAATCGAACTCTTCGTAAGTAAAATACTTAAACATTATTTTTTCTTTTTAAGCTGAATCCATTTAGACAAGGTGTAACCAATAGTTACTATCAAAAGTAATACTTTTAAACTCATTTCTATTTGTGCAAATGTAGTTACACCAAGCGTGGTTGTATTAATAGCGTATAATTTTAAATCGTTAAGACTCATCTTAAAATCCTTTAGCCCGTTGGGTTATTGGCCCTTGTAGGCTATACGATTTGCAAGGATATTTTTTAACCTGCATACCTGTAATACCAGAGCTACTGCCTTTACCCATTGGAAAACCGCTAGTATCTAGTGGTCCGTCCCAAACATGCGACTCACCTACTTGACCTTCTAGTGTAGGTTTGCCTAGTAATTTACTTATATTGTGATCCATAATTATTTATTTTACATTAAATGTTTTTCCATCAACTTCAAAAGTAGACTCACCAGCTTTTTCAGCAGCCATTTTAGCACCAATAAAAGCGTTTCCTTCTAAAGGAGATTTCATCTGCGTAACAGATCCTGAGTTAGGCATAGACATTTGTCGTTCTAAACCAGATCCAAAAGCAGTCTGTGCCATGCCTTGAGTTTGTTCGTTAAACACAGGCTTAGCATTGCCCATCATATTAGCTGGAGTAATTTGAAATGTTTTACCTTCAAAAGGGTTTGCTTGATTCATAGCGCCACCAGTCATAGGGTTCTGATCTGGAGTAGCCATAGTTCCTCCAGCAGCAACACTAGCCGCGGCAGCTTGTTGAGCTTGGGTTGGTCCTGCGGACATATCAACTGTAGGTGCTGTAGGTGCTGCAGGTTTACCAAATATACCGTATCTTTGAGTCATGATACCAGGGTTAGCGCCTGTGCTTAGACCTCTAGCTGCAGCCCCAGCAATACCTCCCATAAACGTAGCTGGTGAGCCAGCGTCTTGGTCATGCCTAGCATTTTCTAAGTAGTGAAATCTCTCGGACATTGGTAAATTTTTATCGTGCGCTTTTTTATAGTCGTACTTCATTCCTTTTTTAGACATAATTATCTTTCTTTATCTTTATTAACATTGTTAATAGCAAATGAATAAACTTTATCGCTATAGCTTTTGCCTTTCATTATACTGTTGCGCCTAGTACTAGTGGGTATATCCTCTTCACCAAGCATTATTTTGTATACTCTTGATATTAGTTGTTTGCCTTTAAAAGAAACTTTATATATATTATACTTCTGTGTAGTTCTATTGTTTCTTCGCCAAAGCGTAATCCAATCATTTTGTAAAAGCTTGTTCCATCTACGATTATCCCAACTAAAAGAATATGTACCGTCTTCAAAATCTTTTCTAGTAAACATATCCATGCAGTCTAAATATATTAAAAGCTCTAGCTCTGCATCGTTTAAATCATTATTTTTACAAGCCCACTTACGTATTATACGATAGTGTTTAAGAAGATTTAAATCCCTAATGTCACTAGCATCTATTCTCATAGCACAACTACAACGTCTACATCTCGTATAACATAAAAAACTTGCTTGTCTACTTCAAGTCTGTGGCCAGCGTTTTTATCATAGAATATCGTTTGACCTTCTTCTACACCTTTAACATCGTCACCACAATGAAGTATAGTCGCTTCTTTATAACGAATATCAACTCTTTGTTTACCAGTTAACATAAGACCACCGTCGGTTTTTTTGACGGTGTCTTCTTTTTTCTTTTTTATTACTATATTTCTACCTACTGCTTTCATCTCCAACTCTTAAATTATTGATTACACAATCTGTAGACAATATAGTGGTAGCCACTGAAGCCGCGTGTTTGAGTGCGCTTTTAGTTACAAGTAAAGGATCTATAATCCCTGTATCAACCATATGAACAGTTTCACCTGTAACTACATTAACACCCATACCTTCTTCGGGCGTACCAACCTCTTCTAGTCCAGCGTTATTTAGTATAGTTTTAAACGGAGCTTTAATAGCTTCTAGCAATATCTTTTCACCAACGGTTTTACCTTTGGTTTTATTAGATGCATCGCGAAGAGCTATACCACCTCCAGATACTATACCTTCTTTTACCGCGGCTTTAGTAGCACAGATAGCATCTTCGACTCTATCTGATTTTTCTTTTAACTCTATCTCTGAGTTAGCCCCTATTTTTACAACTGCAACTTTCGCTGATAGTCTAGCTAATCTTTTTTCAAGTCTTATAATTTCACCGGGAGCTTTAGCTTTGGATATTAGTTTTTTAACTGAATCAATTAAACGCTTTATCTCGTCAGTAGAAGTATCTACTTGAAGTATTGTATCTGTATCACTAGTTGTACTCTTAAAACATGATCCTAGGAAGTCTGGGTTTATAACGTCTAAGTCATCACCAAGATCTTCATTGATAACAGTAGCACCGGTTAGCATAGCTAAATCAGACATTGTGTCTTTTTTGTTTATACCATATGTAGGTGCGTTTACTACATTTACTTTTATATTACCTTTAACCTTATTCATTGCTAGCGTAGCTAACACTTCGGTTTCTAAATCACCAATAATAAGTAAAGGCTTTTTATTTTTAATTACGTATTCAAGTACCGACTGAATCTTGCGTACAGATTCTATAGGTGACTCGATTAGTAATACAAGTGGGTTATCAAGCTCCGCTATACGTTTTTCTTTGCTTGTTACAAAGTGAGAGTTTGTTAAACCTTTTTCGTACTGCACACCATCGACGAGTTCAAACTCTGTCTTGTCTTCTGTTGTAGGTTCCATTATAACAACACCGTTTTCACCAGCAGCTTTAAAAGCATCACCGATTATTTTGCCAAGCTCAGCATCGTTGTTACAACTAATAGCAGCTACATCATCTAGCATACTACCTTCTACTGCAATAACCTTTTTTTCTAAGTAATCAATTACTTTATCAACAGCACTTGTTATGCCGTTTTTAATATTACGTATATTATCTTTATCGATATTTTTATACGCTTCAGTTAAAATTGAGTGCGCTAGTACTGTAGCCGTTGTTGTTCCATCGCCAGCTTCTTGAACAGTTTTTCTAGCAGCTTCCTTTAGAAGCGTAGCACCCATATTTTCTACTGGGTCTAATAGTGTAATAGCGTTTGCTACAGTTACACCATCTTTTGTAATAACAGGTTTACCCTGATCATCTTCTAGTATTACACATTGGCCGCTAGCCCCAAGTGTGGAGCTAACAGCCTTTGTTAATTTATCTATACCTTTAAACACCTTATCCTTAGCGTCTTGGCCAAAGTTAAGATTTTTGACAATTTTGTCAGTCATAATTTAATTTAATTTAATTGTATTGTATAATTTTATTCAAAGGTTTTAACGACTTGTGGTCCGCGTAAGTAACCAAGCTTTTTTTCATAGTGCGCTATTGATGCGTCTATTGCTTGCTCAGCTCCTTCGAGGGTTTCGCGTCTCGTTACGTCGATCCAAGAATCTTCTTTTTTTGGATCTAGGTATTCTGTTTGGTAGAAACCGTTTGGTAGCTGGACTATACGCCAATGTTTCTTTTCAGATACATGCTTCCAAAGGTTGATGGTTTCTTCACTTATTTGTGGTTGACTACTCCACGATTGAGTCTGGTAAAATAGTGTCATTGGTTTTGGTTTTAAATTACTATTTGGTTTGCCATTTCCCTGGCCGGGTATATTCTATATACTCACTTGGTTTTAGTGATTTTTACTTAATCTGCTATTGTCATGGTTACAGAAGTAGGATTTATTTCTAAATCAATAGCCTGCTGTATACCGGCTTCTATAGAACTTACTTGTTCTTCGCCCATAGCTTCTTTAGTCCACCCAACAATTGTTTCATTTGTTAAGTCTTCAAAAGGAATAAATTCACTTTCAGGATTTAAAGCTACAGTTTGTGTACCGATAATAATTGACTGGTATGGATCTCCTTCTGAATTAAGCTCATCTGAAACTCCTGTTACTATCCAGTGCACGTTGTATACTACATCCGTGTGATCTGCTTCTGTTGGGTGTACGTCCACTGTTTTACAGTTCCAATTATATGTTGTTGCCATTTTTTAAATTGTTGAGTTTATATACTCATTATAAGCAGCAATAACTTCATCCGTCCAAGCTATGTTAGCATAGTCTTGAATTTCTACAGGTAGATTATTAATAGATAAATTAGGCTGGTAGGTTTCTCTTTCTTTTGAAGAAGATACAATTTTAATTTCTTCGTCAATGGTTTCTGTTATTTCTACTGTATATTGTAATTGAATTATTTTAAAATCGCCTACAATCTCTATTTTATCTAATATTTTATTTTTATCTAGTGTCATTATTATTTATTTTAAAATGTATTAATTAAGATGCTTTATATGTTACTACACCTGTAATAATAGCAAGCCCAAATGCTGATAAAGAAAAAGTTTGAGTGAGATTTCCATTTTCAGTAAAAATAACATTAGTGGTTTGACCTTGCGCGAAAGCAGCATCTGTAGTGGTATAGGCCGACTGGCTGTTGTATGTTAAAAACTGGATGTTTGAACCACCCGTAACCCCACTGTTTATTTTTTGAACAGTATAAGGCAAGTTAGTTATATTAGTTAGAGTCCAATTAGTCGTAGCGTTACCCGCTCTAAGAACAAGGTGGAAAGATACTGTAACATTATCACCAATTTTTTCATAATACCCTCCTTGAGTTGCATTAGGTGGGGAAATCCCGCTGGTAGTGAATGACTTCGTAACAGACGGCGTCCACGAGCCTGATGTAACAGAAGCACCTCCTCCAGCAGCTTGCCAAGATGGAGCAGATCCAGAACCATTAGAAGTAAGCACATCACCTGATGATCCATAGTTAGTACCGCCAATACCAATTTGTCCGCTTACTCCTACACGTAATTTCTCACCATTAGCAACCCAAAATTGCAATGAGTCATCTGAGTGGTTATATCTTACACGGCCTCTTCCTTCAGAACTATCGCTAAACCATAATTCACCTGTTGATGTCGCCCCTGTTACTACGTTGACATATCCTGGCCCACTAGTTTCATAAATACCTATTGTATTGGGGTTAAAACTACTAAGTGGACCTGCGGCTTTTCTTACGTGAAGTTTAGAGCTAGGAGAAGTTAGCCCTATTCCTACATCGCCGTCAGATTGAATAGTCATTTTTTCAGTAGTACCTGTGTAAAAATCTATACCACCATACTCACTATTTAATTTTAACGTATCGCCACTGTCTTGATGTTGAATATAAGATTTTCTGCTGCCAGCTTGGTTGAATGAAATATAAGGGCTTCCGCTGCTAGACGTTGTGCTTAATTGCAATAAATGATCACCACCTTCAACCTCTAACTTTGCGGCTGGAAAGGCAGTCCCGATTCCTACGTTACCGCTAGTTGTGATTGTCATTTGTGCACCGCCACCGCTTCGCCATTCATATGTGTTTCCGGTTGGATTAATTATATCCCAAACCATATAATTACTACCTGAACCCATTGTAGTATAGGTTGAATCATCCGTAGATTGCAATCTAACTTGCGGATACGCACTATTTATATGCAATGGATTTGACGGATTAGGCGTCCCAATACCTACTTTGCCATTATCATATATAGTGGAGTTGCCTTGTGCTGAACTACTTGTCCATTTAGAAACGTAATTAGCCGTGCCTGAGCCTGTTACCGTTCCGTTTCCACTACCTGTAGCTCCTGTAGTTATGGCGGTTACTCTACCATAAGCATCTACAGTTATATTATCTATTTTAGTACCATTAGCTGTAGAACCATATGTTCCAGAACCTACACCTCCTGTAGCCATATTTAAGGTAACTGCGCCACTTGCTCCTCCACCTGTTAAATTAGTTCCAGCTGTTACTGCTGTTATATCACCTTGAGGTACACCTGCAATAGCAGTATCAACGTACGTTTTGTTAGCGGCATCAGTACCCGAACTTACCGTGTCTACACCTTGTATTCTACCAATTCCGTTTAAAACTATATCGCCGCCCGTAACCGTTAAGTCACCAGTTATAGTAACTCCACTCGAAGATGTATTTAATCGTTCTGACGCGTTGTGGTATAATCTTACTTCAGAGTTTTCAGTCCATTGAATAAGCCAATCATTATTTTTATCATCGTAAATACCACCAATAGATCCATCACCCATCAAAGAAAATATAAACTCGTTTGATGTATTACCAATTTGAAGCCCGCCCCAGCTTGAAGTTGAACTATTAATATAAAGTAAGTCCGCTCTGTCAGAAGATTCTGAAAGAGTAACTCCTGATCCATATTGAACAGAAGTTAATTCAATAGCAGAATCTAAATTTAAAGTAGCATTACCAGATGTTGCACCTCCGTTTAAATTAGTACCAGCTGTTACACTAGTAATGTCTCCAGTGCCTGCACCAATATCTGATCTAACTTGAGCGCCAGTCCGGTATTTTAAAACACCGGAATCTAGCACTACAAATTTATCTGTATCAGATGATGCTGCGGTTTCAACAACCGAAACATTATTTAAAAAGTTAATTGCCATTTAATTTATTTTATTGTTATCCTATTTTTTGAACCAAAACTCTAATAGAGTTTGTTGGTGTAGCCGCGAAAGTAACTGTAACTTGATTAGTTGAGTTTCTTTCTACATCAGCGTAAACAGTTTCATCTGTTACTGTATCATATAATTGCACGATAACGTCTTTAGTTCCAAAATTGTGAGTAACTGCGCCAGTTGCTGTTATTGTAGTCGCAAAAGTATTGCTAGTATTTGTATCTGTATTTGTTACTGTAGCCGTGCCTGAATTGTAAGCAACGTTAATACCAGTTCCACCAGCTACAATAACCGCTCCTTTATTAGAAGGTGTTGAATCTTCAACACTAACAGTAGCAGTACCACTTGCATAAGAAACATCAATAGCGCCACCTGCGTTTACATTACCTATACCAACAGTAGTTAAATCAGCTAAGTCTATATTGTTTTGAACAGTCGTCCAGTCAGCTAAAGCGGTTGGAGCGTCTTGTTCAGCTATAAGAACATCACCTACTCTTACTTGTTCCGTAAAGAAATCACCGTCAGCAGTCACAGTATATGTCCAACCTTTTTTAATACTAGAGCTTGGGCTAGAATCAAGATCAGGTGTATTGGTAGCGGCGTTATAACCACCTTGATAAACAAGATTACCAACTACTGACGCGTCGACATAAGATTTAGAAGCAGCATCAGTTCCAGCACTTGGTGTTGCTGGTATTGTAACTTGACCACCGAAACTTGATTGACCTGTACCTAAAACTGTTAGCTCACCTGTTATAGTAACATCATCTGTTAAACCAACTCTAAGCTCTTGAGCTCCTATTCTAGTAATATCTACTTCGTTAGTTGTTCCAGATATAATAACATCATCATTAGAAGAAGGACCAGTAGCAGCCAACCTTATAGCTGTAGTACCTGTTGGAACTGATAGGTCATATGTAGTATTATCTGAGTTTATTGTAAGTGTGTTACTACCCGAGGAATAAGATGTAGTACAGTTAGGACCTCCAGCAAAAGTTATAGTATCTCCAGAGACAACAGCTTCGCTACCAGCATTACCAGCTACAGTCCACGTGTATGTTCCAGGTATTGTAGCTATTTCTGCCCAGGTGTTATTTTTGGTTAAATATCTTTCATTAGCACCAGCCGTACCGTCTATAGCGCTAATGTCGGCTGTTATTGTTACAGCTCCTCCTGTCGCTGCAGTTGGTGTTAAATCTATATACGTACCGTTTGTAGTGTCTATCGTTGTATAAGAAGGAACGTCCCAAGTGTTGTCTTTGCTCAAAAATCTAGTTGCAGTGGTTGAAGTTCCATCTATCGCACTAAGATCAACAGTGCCAAGATCAACACTGCCTGTAGCAGCTGAAGCGTCTGTTAGTGAAACATAAGTGCCGCTTGAAACAGTAAGTTCAGTAACACCACCTCCTACTTCAATCCAGCCAGCTCCAGTGTATACCTTTAGTTTATCTGTACTAGTGTTGTAATATATACTACCTTCTTGTGAAACGCTTGGATCAGTAGCTAAATTTTCTACTGCAAACCCTTCAGCTGGTATATTGTTTAAATCTATTGAGTTTAAAAATTGAATAGCCATTTTTGTTTTTTTGTTTTTTTAGTTTAAATATGCTTTACCAGCGAAAGCGAATGAAAAATTTAATGTTGTTTGGTTTATTGAATTAAATATATATTCTCCATATACAACCGTATTAGCCGTATCTACTACTGTTATTGAAGGAAATTTTCCTAGATTGTGCTGAATTACCCAAGTTGCAGATGGTAGCGCTTGTGTAAATACAAAATTTTTATCACTTAAAGCGTCAACATAAGATTTAGTAGCAGCGTCTTGTGCATTTACAGGATCTAAAAGATTTATAATATTACCACTACTGGTCATATCAATGTTATCTTGCATTGTTAGCACGCCGCTTATTTCAGCTGTACTACCAATAATCATTGTTGTAGCTTCTATCTGTGAGTTGTCAACTAATAAGTTTCCACTAATTGTAATCGAAGATGTTCCACTTTGTGTTATGATACTGTTACTAAGAACTTGGGTATTTGTCCAAATAGGTATAGTATTTATAGTACCAGAACCTTCTATGTTGTCGCTTTCTACAATGCCCCAATCGTTTATTGTTGAAGAATCAGTGGCCGCATCTGCAACCGCAAATATAGAATCACCGACGTTTAGTAAATCGCCCGAGCAATAAAAATTTCCACTAGCGTTTGCTACTATATAGTAATCTCCAGTTAATACAGACACTCTAGATCCAGCGCCACCTGGGCAGTTATATAAGTAAGATCCAGCGTTAACACCTGAAAGTATTTCACCTGTGTCAGCTCTAAACGTACCTTTAAAATCTAGTAAACCAGTTACAGCTGTATCAACATAACCTTTAGAAGCAGCATCTGTGTCTGCTATAGGTTGTAGCGGTATTGTTACTTGCCCAGTAAAATTACCTGTACCTCCAACAATTAAATTGTTTGTTATAGTTACATTATCCGGTAATCCTATCTGTAAAGTTTGAGCGTTAGCAGTTGTTTCTATTTCGTTTGATGTACCAATAATATTAAAAACTTCTTGTGGGGAAAAATCTACAGCGCCAGTTCCAACATCACCAGCAAAGTCTAACTCAAGAAGAGTTAATATATAGCTAGATATATCTTGAAGATCTACGCTAAAATTAGATATTTCATCAGGATCTTGTGGTGTTCTTGATATTATAAATAAATCAGTAGTTTCTAAATTCGCTATTTTTGGATAGCTATATATTATTGGCATTTGTTATTTTTTTTTTATAAAATATTTACCGCTAATTGCATTTTATTTGGCGGGTGTTGGGTGTAAGACCCGGTATTTGTATAAGTACTGGTATTACTAAATGAATTAAAATGCACTCGTGTTGTAGTTGTAATACCCTTTTTTGTCGCTGCGATACCATAACTTCCATAGTTACTAACGGATGTCATAGATTGATCTGCATTGTTACCAATATTTTGTAGTGCTGACGCCGATAAGGAACTGTCATACCAATTCCAATATCTTGCAGATTGCCCAGCGTTCCATATATATCTACTGCCATCAGCAGCTGCGTTTCTAGAAACGGCTGGACTAGAATAAAGTCTATACCCGTACGTTGATTGAGCAATTTTAGAATATGTTACTCCATAATCTGTAGAAATTGAACTTATGTTCCCAAAGTTATTTGCGCCATAACTTCGATTTGCAAAAGCAAAAACAACTTTTGATCCTGTTGCGTTTACTAAAGGCTTGTAATTAAATACTCCGTTATAACCAGATATTGTAGCTTGTAGATTTACAGAAGTTGTTATATTTGAAAAAGTCTGACCGTAGTCATCGCTTCTATAAACTTGTACAACTGATGCCCCGGATGGTACATACGTTAAATAAATATACTTTCCACCGGCTGACATCCCTACAGCCGCGCCTTCTTTATAAAAATTAGAAAGACCACCTATAGCTGAAAAATTAACCCCATAATCGCTCGATATTAAAGGCGTGGTAAACGGCGCGGATGGTATTATAATAACATACTTACCGTCTCTTGACTGCTCTATAGATGGTGTAAAAAAAGTAGGATCACCGCTTTGCTTATAACCACGTATTGATGTTTCCACCCAAGTTGCGCCTCTATCATTACTTCTAATAATATACCCGTACG
>Ga0222717_10001337_pt1 | contig 20269 bp, 13 predicted proteins | sample C33_18DmetaG_FD_165053 | JGI IMG/M metagenome (GOLD analysis project Ga0222717, IMG submission 165053) | Estuarine water microbial communities from San Francisco Bay, California, United States - C33_18D | ecosystem: Environmental > Aquatic > Marine > Unclassified | place: USA: California...
AATGTGGGCTACAGTAACTACATTTAAAATTACATGCTTGATTAAAGTTTACTTCTACATAACGTGGATTAATATTGCCGTCCGCACCTGCTTCAGCAATTTCTTCTCTGGCATTTTGTGCCCAATACTCTCCACTTCTATAAACTCGATCACTTCTTCCGCCTACATCTTCTATACGCCAGCAATAACTACAGCCTTCCGGTCGTTCACCTGCTAACATCTGAGCTCTTTGCTCTTTCTTTTCTTTTGTGTTATGTAGTGCTGAAGGATTTGTTTTTAGTTCTTCAACGTCAATATCATGTGTTGGTGGATGATAACAACTGTGCGTCTTGCCGTTTGTTAAGTGCATAGAAACCTGTGTCCACTTTGCGTAACACATTGTTTCGCTTATGACATCTAGTTGTTCCTTGGCCTTATCTGCGGCCTGATCATATATACTCATGTATCAGAATTTAATACCAAAGTTTATAGATTTCGTATCTCTGTCTTGAAATCCCTCGTCAATCTTTCTCCATGAAATACCTACTGTGATATTATCTGCAAGTTCGTAGTCCAAGTTAAATTCGTTCCTGGTATAAGAATCGTTTCCTGACTCGTATAAAAACTTATTAGTAGCACTTACTTTGTCAGCAATTTTATAAGTTATCCATGTACTGTTCCTAATAATTGCTTCACTGCTATCACTTTCTAAATATGCAACAGAGTATTCGTTACTAACTTTTATGCGTTCTGATCTGTATACTTTATAACCAAATCCTGCACCTATAACTGTTCTTGTTTTATATTTAGATCTATACTTGTCATTATCAACCTGTACTAAACCTAGAAAGTACATTTTATCTGTCTTTTCATAATTTTGTTTAAGGTTAAAATATGTTAAATTTTCTTCTTCTTGACCGTCACTTTCTTCTGTAACAAAATCAAATTCTATATTTGTTTGCCATGGCCCAACTTCTCTACTCCAATCTATACTTAGATCTAATTCCATGTCACCGTCGTCTACTTCTGCACCAAAGCCAACATCTATTGCATAGGCATTAATACTTGCTAGTAATAATACTACTCCTGTTACGATTCCTAATACCCATTTTTTCATAATAATCCTTTTTCTAATAATTCTTGTATTTGTTTTTCCCTTATCATGGCACCCCATCTTTTAGGATTAACATAAGTTAATTTAAAAAATTTACACATTTGAGGATTAGGATCAAACAACATCATTTCATTTATGCTTTCATTTAGTTTATGTCCTAAATCTTTAATTGCTATTTCTAACATTTCTTGATTCCAAGTAACTTTTGAATATTTACATACTTCATCTCCTGGAAAACGAGGTAGTATTGTGTTATCAAAGAAGTCTTTAAACCAATCGTAATCTGAAATAAGGTTAGTGTTCCATGTACTGTTTACGGTCATATCACAGCCCAGTCTTGCTCCGTAGATAGCCCACAAGCCATTCTCTACATCACTGCCAATGTTACACCATGTTTGTAATCTGTTGTAGTTTTGCCACCATATCTTTTCTTTGAATTCATCTGGCCTAACTCTAGTACCTTGGTCAGTACTCATTTTAACACCTTCCCTGAATCCAGCTCTAAAGGCTTGGAAAGGACTTGCTGTTTGGTGTACTTCACTAAAGGTATCGTTAAGTTGTATATAATCTAACTTCCAACAAAACTCCATACCCTCACCGTCTTCTGCGGATTCGTGTGTGTTCATGTCTTTAACATATTCTGTGGGCCAACATTTAAGTCCACCATTACCGTACACTAATCCGTTTAAAATATTTTTAGCATTCCAACTAAAGATACATTCACTAATAACTTTGCCGTCATGATCAGTATCTGGAACATCAAGTGTTTGTTCAAAGAAATCATCCATAACAATGTTATCACCATCTACTGTGATGAAGCGATCTGTTTCGGATTGGTTTGCACACTCTTTATGTGCGGCATCGAAGCCTTTGACGCCTTGTACACGTTTCGCCCAAGGAACTTTATTCAATAAGTCAGCCCAATGCTCCTCTGCATTAGGTTCATCGTAAGAAATATAGAATATATCTAATTCTGTAACATCAATCTTGGCCATATGTGTCGTCCTGTGTATTTTTTAAGTACGCACATATTTATCAAATATCTCTAAGGTATACACACTACATCGATCCAAGTCTTTAGGAGTGTCGGTTACAACTGTGCCTTCTTTAATAAGGTCTTTTAATTTAACTTTTACAATAAAAATCATAAAATGAGGATCATTTACACTTGTAAAATAAAATACTAGCTCTTTATGTCCTTTTGCAGACATTGAACTTAATGATTTGCCATCATATTTCTTTCTTGTTTTTGCACTTGCTGTTACAACAAACTTATCGTTTTTAAATCCTACTTTTATGTTGTATGACTTACTTTTATCATATTCAATAAGTTGTACAAAAGTATCTTCACTTCTAACATATAAACTTTCTATAGGCGTAAGTTCTATATGATATACATTTTCGTCATCAGGATTCTGTGCAACTCTATAATTTGTTAAGTTTTTACCATCTAAAATAGTTATTTGCTCTTTTGCAAATACATATGATTTCCATTCTTTTTTAGGTTCTATTTCTTCCTTTGTGATACATGTAATTGTGCCATCTTCTAAAAAATATACAGTATGATCTTTTTCATACTCTGCTTTTTGCATAGCATAGTAATTACCATCATGCTTTTCTTTATTTGCTAAAAATCTTTTACGCCTTTGTTCCGCTTCACTTAATGCCATAATCTTGTTCCATTTGCTTTATCATACTTATGTTCAGCCAGTCCTTTTCCACATAGTGGAATGGATATAATTGCTGAAAATTTCCTATTTTAAAGTCTTTATATGTGTTATAATATGTGGGTAATGTTTCAGACCAAACACCACTTATCCTTGTATCTGGTATGTTTTGTACATGACTTTTCATATGTATGAATGTTGGTACTTCGTCTATATTTTCTCTTGTACATTCAGATTCTATTCCTAATATTTGCATTGCTAGTGCGAATGCAACATCACCACTAAGCCAATCTGGCTTACCTGCCGGCATATACTTGTAAAACATACGTTGCCAATGTTGAAATATAATCTCTATCATTGCAAACAGTTCACTTGCTAAATCGCTCTTCTTAAAATAAAAGAATGCTGTATATACATTTGGTAAATTATTTGCCGCAAAGTATTTTCTGTAAAAATTACTTGTTACTACTTCGCCTCTGTATGTTCGCACTTTTGTAGTTGCCCATACATCACGTTGCGACATAATATCCCACCAATGACTTACATCTGTAGGGAATATCATATCAGTATCTAGTATAACAGTCTCATCATATGGTGTCATATAATAATACTTCCACTTGTTATTAATTTTCCAATCAGCATCTGCGGCATCGTCTTGCCATGGTATATCAACAATACTATCGAAAACTTCTTTGTGCTTTGCTTTTACTAATTTTTTTGTGGCTTTGTCTACACATACTGTCAGGTTGTTTACCGTGCTCTGTGTTAGTTTTAAATTTAATGCAAGAGCATACGCCTGTTCTAAATAATCAGTTGTGTCGTTGTTTTGTGCTATTACTATATAACCTTTACTCATTATCTTGTACTTTCCATTCGTATTGTTCTTCCCAATTATCGTATGCTTCTGGTTCTAGTCTTTTTATACAAGACTCTAATATTTGGCCTCTCCTCTCCTCATCTGCATAAAACCATTCTTGTATCTCGTCATTAGTACGCCCACAACTAGGACAATTTACCCCATTAGTAAAGCATCTATCTATACATGGTGATATTACTTTTTTAGACATAACATTGAGATGTGTTTTCCCAAACACCTTTATCTACAAAATTAACTATCATTATCGTTCTTATGCCTGTGTATTCTATAGGTGCAAAGCCATGCCACTTTTCATCACTAGGAATAAATAATAGTCCTCTATTATCCTGCCATTCTGTTTTTGCATAATGTGTTTCTTTATCCACATATATGTCAGTTGCTAAGTTTTTATCATCTTCTTTATCTATGTTTATTATTAAACTTAACTTCTTTTCAGGTGTGTCAGTATGTATAGCATGAAAGAAAGGATGCCTGTCATGTATCATTTCAGGTCTACACCAAGTATTAGATAAGTCACAATTAAATTTTTCTTCAAACATTTTATGGTCGTTTAAAAATTCCGCAACAGGTTTTAAATTTGGAAATTGCTCACAATATGCGTTTCCTAAAAAAGTTCTACCTTTAATAATATCTCTAAAGCCATTTGCATTAGAGTAATCTGCATCATTTATTTTATGTTCTTTTAATGCAGTAAAAAGGTTATCTGGAAAAACATTATCTATAATCCAATGTTCCCAGGGTTCATTAAAGTTTTTTATGTTCATAAGGTATCTCCCATAACTGCAGGTATCATGCTAGTTTTACTAGCCCACTTAAATTCATTTAAGTATTCTTCTTTGGATTCATCAATTATTTCTGGTATAAGTTTCTTACAATTATGCGTACTGTTATTAAAAATTTTAAGATCATAATTTTTTAAATATGCAATATCATCATTTATATCTAAATATAAAAATAAAAAACTAATGTCATTATGTACTAGGTCTTCTTGGCCTATCCATAACCCTACCCCTTTAAAACTCATTAGATGGGGTATAAACCACGGATTTTGAATTACTTTAATTTCAAAGAAACCAGGTTTATGAATATGTTGTTCTACTTGTTTTTGTATTTTTATATTTTTACAGAATATTATAGGTTTAATATTATTATACATTTGAGCCAATGCAATGTCTTGATTAAAAATATTATGGTCATGATGATTCCTTGTTTCATGTACCTCTAAAAATTTATGATTAAGTTCTTTGTTTATATCGTCTACATCATCTTGCTTAACTGTGATATTTCTGGTGTTGCGTATAAATCCATTTGAGCAAAACATTAGCCAATCTTCACAACTTAATGCTTCATTGTCAAACTTGTTATAAGTGTCCCATACTGACACATCTACATTTAATTGCTGGGCAAATGCGGCAAGAAATCTAAATGTTCCTGGATGGCACACAAATCCTTCTCGTTGCATATATCCTTGTGGAGGATACCCTAGGCCTGATATTTTAATATCATTTACTAACCAGTGTAATTTTGCACCATCAAATTGTCCTTCGTTAAATCTGTCTTCAACAAAATCGTATGCAAAGTTATTGGCATCATATGTAACAGTATCTATTAATCTATTATGACTAATATGGTATAAAAATGCAATCGCACCTTTTGTTAATTGATGTTTGAAGTCATTAAATGAGTCGTCATATAAGATTTTAGAAGGAATTATTTTACATGAAAAATTAGGGGTATTAAAGTCAGTTCGTATGTTTCTTGTGTCGTTATTAACGAATTCCTTTATATTGTCTTCAGTAGACTGTAAGTGTTGTACATATTTTTTCATTTTGCGTATGCTAATAAGTTATCGCTAACTCTATTTATAGCCCATTTATTCATTATATGTAAGTCAATGCCCTGCCATTTAGTTAGCATAAAGTCTCCAGGGCTTCTGGGCTTCTCCAAGTACATAACAATAGTGTTCTCATCTATTGCACTATGTATATCGTCTGTATCAAAACTTTTGTAAAGGGTAGTAGGCAACTGTGGTATTCCTTTGTCTACAAAACCAGACATCATATGTGCGGCAATACTAAAACTGTAATCGTTTCTGTATAGTGTACCTTGCCACTTGTATAAGTCCTTGTAATATTGCGGATTATTTTTAACATGCTTGACTATGTTAAAGAAACTTTCCACATATTCTGTTTTGCGAAAGTAAACCACAGTCGCCCAATACATTGTGATGCCCATATCGTATAGTCTATTTAGGCTTGGATCTTTTCTCTCGTACATTATGTCCTGGAATTTCCAGTTCATCATTAATTCATTATTATGCCCCCAACAATGATTTAATGTGTCACTTAGTATAAGATAATCTACGTCAATTAGTAATGTTTCATCGTATGGTGATATGTCATATGCATCGCATCTGTTTACATTATAAAAAGGTAAATGCTTTACATTATGACTGGTGTCTTTGTATAGTCTTAAATTTCTTGCTTTAAAGTCTTTGTCTTTGGTTACAACAACAATATTGTTTATCGCTTTTTTAATTAGTCGTTTGCCTAATGTTTTCTCGCCTTGTGCTAAACTGTGTGGATCTGTAACTACTGTGATGTTTTTTATGCCTAAATTTTTCTGTACAAGTAATGCATTAACCACAGCCAAACGGAAATAATCTATCTCTGTGTTGTTATGTGCGAACATAAGTACGCCACGAGTATTATTTTTCTTCTTCATTTAGGTCCAAAATTTTGTGTACTTTTCTTGCCTTACGAAGTTTTTCGTATTCAGCATAATAATCGTTTGTTACTTCAAAATATCTACTTTGGATTTCATCGTAGAATTTTTCAACTTCAACTTTTATAGGATTATTATGTATATCCAGGAGTACAACATCACTTTGACCGTCATCAATTAGTTGTTTACAGAATGTAATTAAGGAAATGTCTATAGTAAAAGTACCACCATTAATGCTGTAACTTAATAGACTTTGCGTTTTGGCCTTCAGTTGGGCCTGTTGATTGTTTAATGTTACTCTGTAATTCGCAAATTCCAGAGCCTTTGTCAAGCGAGTACTCATGTGTATATTTATTGGTCATAAAAAAGCCAGTTACTATGAACTGGCTTTAAAAATTGTTATTTTTATGAACCTGATATAGTTCCTACTGCAACTGTTGGTGCACTAAAACTAAAACCTGAACCACTTGCGTCTGGAGTTGAAGTCCTTCCGTTTAGTGTGATTGTTCCGTCGATACCATCGTTGTTAAAGTCTTCATCACCTGTACCTGCAACACCATCTGGTCCTAAAGCACCTGAACCTTCAGCATGTGGGTCACTGAATGTAGCTCTTAGTGTTACTACTGTTGGGTTAGTTGTGCTGTTTACTAGTGCTTCCATTTTAAAGAAGTTACTAGCATAACTACCTGAACCAAACTTAGTCCATATAGTTTTATAACCTGTTGTAAGTTCGTAAAAACCGTTACCAGCATTTGTACCTGAACTACCTGCTCCTGTATCATGCAGTAAAGCAACGTCGCCCATAGCACTTAAAGTATCAGTCCAGTTAGTGTTCTGTGTAGTTGAACTACCACCACTTCTACTTGCACTAAATCCTATGCGTCCGCCACCATTAAAGTAGCCTCTACATGCGGCTTCATTTGCAAAAGTATAAGTTGCTGTTGCTGATAAACTATTAGCCCAAGCACTTGTATATGTTTTACTATTGCCTGTTGCGGCTGTTCTACTTGCTGGAGAAAACCTTGCATTCCAACAATCTTGTACGTTAAGCATGGAATTTGTCCATGTTGTAGCACTAATTGTACCACCGTCTGCAACGTCTGAACCTACACCTGATCTTACACTAACACCTAAAAATGCACACATGGCCTGAATATCGTCCTGTAGACGTTTAAAACCACCTGTGGCATTATCGGCATAAATAAGTCCACTTGCTGAAGCGGCATTAACACCTGCTCCACCTTGTCCCCATCCGTATGTATTTGATGCAGTATATGTTCCTGTTGTGACATCTGCGGCTGAACCCATTAACGTATTAATGTTAGTACGCATATTATTGAAATCACCGTCCTCAATAATGTCGCCTGTTGCTACGCCGGTCATTGTAGTACCACCTGATACTGTATAACTTGATCCTGAAGGCATATTATCTCCTAAAAATTAAAATTGTTACTTGTATTTATCGTTTTTACGCCTTTGCCATATAAAAAATTATAACCCGCCCTCACCACTATTCTCAAGCGTTATATCTAGAGTATAGGAATATGTAAATGTGGTTGCTCCAGATTTTTCAAAAATAAGTGCTCCTGTGACGGTCGTGTTGTTTGTTCCTTCATCATCATAACCACCACCTGATTCATACAACTGTTCCCAATCCTGATACGCCGGATCATTTACAACGTTTACTGCTGATCCATTTGAATTTATAGTACCGTAGTTTGCATTATAGGGGCCATCTCCGGTTGCTGAATAAGTATTTTTTACAGTATATCCAGTTTCTGGATTTGTAATCTGATAAACAAGTGTGCCTGAATTTGGTTCCATCGCATTAGAGGAGCCATACCAATTAACATCTATATTACCATTTTTATATCGAACTCTAAGTTGAGGACTTGCTTGTATATTAGAGTCTGGTGCATATTCTTCTTCTGCTAAAGTGCTATCGTATGTTGTGGCTGACGTTGCCGACCAACCAGAAAATTCTGACATTTTATATGGAGCCGACTGATTAGGTGAGCCTGTAATATCTATATATGCTCCTCCTGGAGATTGATAGTCATTTACACCATCTACTGATAATCCATAAAGTGATACATTTTGGTGTGCTGTAGGCGTTCCTGAAGTAGTTCCTGATTTTTCCTGAATAATACTATTAGTACCAGTACCGCCCATTTGTATATTTGAACTTCCTATAGCCATGTTACTTCTCGTTCAGTTGAGTTTTAAGTTCGTCTACTTCTGCTTTTAAATCTTTTATGGACTCTACTAATAGTCCAATCATTTTTTCATACTTAACAGCCAAGTAGCCATCTTCACGTTCTGTTACAACCTCTGGTAATACTTTTTGTACTTCCTGTGCTATAACACCAGTGTCATGTCCTTGATATACGTCTTGCTTGTCGTTCCAATCGAACTCAACACCACGTATTTTTTGTAGTTTTTCTAATGCATTTTCAATTGGCTTAACATTGTCTTTTAATCTTTCATCTGAGCTGTAATATGCAATAACATCGCCTGATGATCTTACTACATTAAATTCGCCGTTGTTACCACTTACTGTTGAACCATTTATATTTCCTGTTGTTTGTATATTAACCGAACCAAAGGAACCATTAACATCAAATGTAGTACCATTTAAAGTAAGACCATTTCCACCAGTATATGTTGTATTGGTATCTGTGGTAACAGTATCGGTCCAAGGCACATTAACATACATTTTACCACTTGATAATTCTACCGGATAGTTTTTGCCACTCTCTGAATAACCAATTTTTACAAGACCTAATGTACTGCTTGTTGCTGTTGAATAAGTAGTATTGGTATCAGTTGTAATATATCTGCCATCTAAATCTACCACTACTGTACCACTATCACTTCTGGTTAGGGTCAGTTCACCATTTGTAGAATTAAAACTTGCGGAATTTACATAATAGTTAGGAACAGGCTGATCCCCTTCCGATGCTGTGCCTACACCTGTGACACGGCCGTAACCATCTAGTGTTATACTGTTTAAATATCTTCTTGATACTGCTGTTACATTTGTTGCTTCAGTAACTGCTGTTAAACTAAATTCTGTTCCGGATAATGTTAATCCACCGCCGGCAGTATATGTTGTATCTGTACCTGTACTGTCTGTCCAGGGTACATTAACAAACATTTTTTCTGATGATAGTTCAACTGGGTAATTTTTTCCATTTTCTGCATATCCAATTTTTACACCACCTCTTGTAGAACTGGATGATAGCGGTAATGAATACGACGTATCTGTCCAAGGAACATTTACAAACATCTTATCGCTTGATAATTCTACTGGATAATTTTTACCACTTTCTGCAAAACCAATTTTAACTAGTCCTGCTGTACTGCTTGTTGCAACTGAATATTGAGTATCTGTTGTACTATATCTGCCGTCTAAGTCTACTGTTAAATCGCCCAACCCACTTCTGCCTACTGTAAGTACACCTGTACCTGTAGCAAAAGTCAAACTGTCTGCATAATTATTTGTTGTACTTACTGAACCAAAATTAAAGTTTCCATTAGCGGCTTTTTGCAGTACTTGTCCTGTTGTTGCACCACCTGTAAAAACATCTCCTAAATCATTTATGTCTGTAACACCAGCCGCCGTGGTTGCTGGTGCCCATGCTGAACCGTTCCATTGTAATACTTGGTTACTAGTTGGTGCAGTTGTGGCTACATTATTTAATGCTGATAAATCTGCCGCGCCTATTCTGGCGTCAGCTCTGGCATCAGTAAAGTATTTGTTTGTACCTTCTGATAAATTTGTTGTGGATTTTGTACTTAAACTTGTGTCTGCTGGCGTAAATGTAAAAACACCTGTACTATTATTATATGATAAAGCACCGTTACCACTTGCACTAGCACTTGTTACACTAAAGTTACCATAAGAAGTAATATCACTATATGAAGTACCACCATCATTTGTGAACTGCCATTTGTCTGTGCTTTCGTTCCATCTTAATACTGCATTATTTACTGTACCACGTTCTACTTCTATACCTGCATTTTCTGAAGGACCACTGCCTGTATAATCTGAATTTAATGTAATTTTATTATCTGCTATACTTAACGTTGCAGAGTTTACGGTTGTTTGCGTACCATTAACTGTAAGGTTGCCACTGAATATGGCATTGTCACTAAATGTTTTAACACCAGCAATACTTTGAGCGCCACTAGTTCTAACTACTGTATTGTCAACATTCAATGTTGCTGTTGTGCCTGAGCCTGTTGAACCAATACCATCTCCGCCTGCAATAGTTAGTGTTTCACTATTTACTAATATGTCTATAGTACCACTATCTGTTGCTATGTCTAAATCTTGTGCATTATCCTGTATGTCAACATAAGTTTTCATATTGGCATTTGCTGTGTCTACATAAGTTTTTACTGCACCTTGCGTAGGTACTCTGTCATTATTTGTACCTAAACCTGTTGCACTATCAAATTGTGTTATTGAAATACTGCCATCAAATAAGTCACCAAAAGTAACCCTGCCGCTAAATGCACCATTAATTGCTGATGATATACTACCTGAATTAATTTGTAAAACATTATCTGTAAATGTAGCACCTTTAATTATTTGATCACTTGTAATATTCTTATCTACTTGCAGGTTGTTAGTTATATCAACATTACCTATTAGGTTTGAATTACCTGTAACTGATAAAATTTCTCCTGCTGATATGTTTGCTTTTGCATGTACATCGTATGTATGAACATCTGCAAAGGCTTTTGCTTGACTTCCTAATAACCCTTTATTGTCTGCAAATGTTTCTATTTCTGCTTGTTGGTTGTTACCATCATTTGGGAATTTAATTCTTTGTACATAGATACTATCAAAGTATTGTGTTTCATTTCCTAATGTAAGTGTTCCTGTAGTACCCTCTGGTATCCAGGATATCTCTTTTGTCAGTATACTTCCGGCATCAACAACTTGTCCTGATCTAAATAAAGCATTTGCCTTTTGAGCTGTAATGGCTTCTGTAGCCAAACTAACTGCTTCAGCAACATAGTCTTTACGCAGGTTCATACCTTTATTAATTGTTGTACCGACACTACCTGTTGCATTTAATTCTGCATAGTAATTTATATTTTCGCCTTCAGTTTCAGATGATACATTATCTGCTGTAAATGTTGTAGTGTGGTTGAAGATGGCCATTATTGTTTCGCCATTTGTACCAGCACCATAAAACTCGTTTGTTGTGGAGTCGTTTACAAATATCAAAGCCAAACAAGGACGTGGCACACCAGATGTATCTTTTAAAAATATACTTCTAACTTTTGAACCAAACTTTGTTGGATTATTTACATCTGCATTACCTGATAGTTCACTAGTAACTTCACCACCGTAACCTGTAGGCTTCCAAGTTGCACCATCAAAAATATAAAATTTATTATTTGATGTATCAAAATATAATTCGCCTTTTTTATTTGTTCTTGCGCCTGTTCCAACTGGAGCAGTACCTAAAACTAGTGGTTGTAAATTTACCCAACCATTTTGTGTACCATTATAAACTCTGAGCACATTATCTGTTTTATCGTACCAAAGTTGGCCTGTTAAAACTGTACCAGCCGTTGGTGCTGATGTACTTGCAAAATTTTCTAGTAAGTGGACGTCATTCCTTGCTATATCGTCTGCATAATTTTCTGCATTCGTTCCTATCAAAGAAATTGAAAGTGTGCTATTATCTATAGCACCGTCTGTTACGGTAAAATTTAAACTGCTATCTGTATTGTTTACTGAATATGGCATATTAATCTTCTATTAACTTAATTGTATCCTTACGGTATAAATAATTTCTATTATTCTGTTCTGTGATTTTTGTACTGGATGAAATACTACATGTGTAAGCATTTTACTTGTTGTAATATTAGTTCCGTCTGTTGGAAGGCTATATAATGCCAACTCATCAAACACATAACTTCCATCATTATCTGTACTGCTATCAAATAGATCTTGATCGCTTGGCTCTGCATACCCTAGTGTACATGTAACTTTTAAATCTGTAAACGAGGACCCTGCAATAACTTCTATTTTGTCTGTTGATGTATTACCACTTATAATTTTATTATAAGTTCTGGAATATAAATCTGCACTTGCTTCAAAACTTTCACTAACACGTGGAGATTTGTAAACAACTTTACCTGCTGTGTCTACACTAGTACCGCCATTACCAAATGCCATAAAATGTATTTTTGCATTTTCTCGTGCTGTGGCTGAACCACCCATTGCATTAGCGACATTGTTGGCCATGTTACCATAATGGATAGCATTCCTTTTATTAACAAGTTCTTCACCTGTTTCTTTATCGCGAATCAATATGTGACCGTTCATACCTATTCCAGCATGTTCATTTACTGCTTGTTCTGTTTCTTGTTTCATTTCTTCGCCTTCTTGTTTCATAACACTATTTATCATCTTTGTTATACCCTGTTTTTATTCACGACCATGTAGGAATCGCATTATGCTTGAACTGTCACTTACATTTGCATTTCCTAAGTCTGCTAAACTAACAGCACCGGTATCTAACCATATATTTGATGTAGTTGGGTAACTATCAAACTGTTCTGTTTTATTTGCGTTTATAACTTCAGTACTTGTAGTCCAATCTTGTGCGGAAGTACCATTTGTTCCTCTGGAAAGTCCAGATAATTTGTTTGTGCTAGTATTCCTAGCAGTATATTCTATTCTTTCTGTACCAACCCATATAATACCAGGTATCCTTGCTAATGGCTTAGCCAATACACTTGCATTAGCAACAGTTATATCATCACTATATGTATATAAGTTTGCTGTCAATGTAGTTGTATCTTTTATTCTTATATACTCTGCATCACCATAAATGTTATTTGTTATCTGATATTTTACTGTTGATGCATTACTACTTGCGGCACTTAAACTGGTATTCCCTTGTAAGTGTTTGTGAGTTGTAACCCTAAACACAATAGTTTCTAATGGCTCAACCAATATTAATTCTTGTGGTCTTTCTTCACCATATAAGATACGTTTAAATGATACACCATCAAAACCTTCGTATAATGTTCCATCTCTTTCAAAACTAACTTCGTTACCTGCTATACTAGTATTAAATACCCCTTGGTAGTTTTTAACATCAACATCTAAGTCTAAAGGCTGTGAACTCCAACCAGTTCTGTTAAACCCTATTTGCGACTGGAATGTATTAGTATCTACACCAAACGATCTAGTAAACAAGTTAGCGTCTGTAACTTCTCCTTGGAAGTCTCCGCCTGTGGCTGTTTTAACTAGTGCTAATGTCTTATCTAACTTACCGGCATTGACAACTGCTGTAATGTTTGCTATACTGCTACTTATGTCTGAGCTGTTAATGACATTTGCATTGCTTGTTGCATCTGTTATACTGTAATGAGCGTTAAGTTCTGCCGCAAACTGTGTTTGTATTGCAGGGTTAAATTTAAATGCTCTATCACCTGCACTTACTAATGTATTAGATTGCACTTCTAAGTTTGATTGTAATTCTAGTGTTACTATATTTCTGGCTATAGCACTATTAGATGTGTCTGCTAGTGGTATAACACTTACATTTCCACCTAACGATGTCCAGTTTGTACTAGTAAATACAGATGCTTTTGCAATATCTATATCTGCTTTATAATAAGCACCATTGTTTACTACATAAGAGGAACGTGGGTAGGTTGCATTAGCCGTCCATGTAGCAACGTTTACTGCTGGTTTATAATCATGTGGTAGTAGACTGTAGTCCACTCTGTCAAACTTAATTGTTGTACTGCTATGTCTGATTGGGTCTATTGACTTATCTGCTACACTAAAGTATTTTGTATATGCACTATTAGTTTGTATTATATTAGAGTCTGCTTGTAAGAAGTCATCTAAAATCCTGACATTTCCTGTTACAGGGTCTGCATATGGTGGTTTATCAAAGTCACTAACTGAATTAGTGCCTATAACTTCCCTAACTGGAGATTTACCATCTTTGTACTCTCTAATTTTTGCTGTATATGGTTTTACTTCATCAAAATATTGTAAAACTTTATCAAAGTTATCAACTTTAAAGCCATTAATCTCAATTAAGTCTTGCTCTTCTTTTTCTACAAACACATAACTAGTTTTAAATGCCCAGTCTAATTGTTTTTGTTCTGAATATGCATATTTCATTAATGCAAAAAATAATTTATTCCATAAGTTTGTTCCAGTAAATACGGTATCCCTTAATGCTAGTAGTAACAGTCTTAATTCATTGCTTAAATTAGTATTTGTATCATCTGTGTAAACAGATTCTTTTAATTTTACGTTATCATTTTGTATTGATATTAATTCAAATATTTGTGTTGATGCAATATACTTATGTAGTGAGTACAATGTTGCATTTGGTCCTTTTACCTGTACGATAGTATTATCTGGTATACTTTGTAATGTTGACAATTCTTGTACACTATTAACTTTGTAAATAGGCTTAAATGTATTGTCGTATCTTACTTTTTTATTTGTTCCTGCATCAGTATATTGTATACCATACCAACTTACAGTTTCAATGTATGTTTTTATTGCCGGAAGTGTATTATCCCAATCAGGATAATTAGTAGATAACTGTAAATCTGCTAAAATCTCATTTAGAGTATAGTGTAATACTTGTCTTGCACCTTTTACATCTTTAAACATGCTTTGTCTTGGTCTAAACTTAATACCATATGCTTCTACTTCACTTAAAAGTGGATCTGGAACTGTTTGGCCTAATGCATCACTACCTGCTAAACTATCTATCAGTTTATTACTTAAATCTTCTGGTATATCGCTGTTATTATCTTGTTCTCTAATCAGTTTCCATGCTGTATGCTTTTGTCCTACTGGATTTAAGTTTCTGCTAAAGTTAATTTGTAAATTTTGCTCGTCTTCTCTTAGTAATGGTGCAATATTACTTAACACCATTGCTTTATCACTAACAAAACTAATTAATGGTAGTCCTGCACCTATAGGATCTGCTAGATATTTTGCTAACGTAAATGTATCGTATTCTCTACCAAGGTCTTCTATTGATATGCTCTCTAACTCTGCTTTATTTTGTACCCAGTAGTAATAGTAATTTGTATACCTACCATTTACTCTATTGATGCGTCTTTCCAACACAAACTCTGAATTATTTTTAGGAGTTCCTGTGCCTGAATAATTTACAGGAGGATTTGTACTTTCTACCCATTCGTAAAGTGTAATTCCACTTCCAGGGAACGTACTACCCCAATTTAACCATCTTTCTCTATTGGAATCTGATTGCTCGTACCATTTATATGCTATCGTACTAGTATTCCACCATACTTTACCTATATCTTTTCTTCCAAAGCCACTTCTTGCGTTATTATAAACTACAGGATCGCTTTCGCCTGTAAATGCTATTTCTTTTTGTATAAATCCAGGTATTACTCCTTTAAATGGATCATAAAAATGCAAGTCGTATAATTTTTCACCTGATTCTTTATCATATAGTATAGCATTATCTACAAAAGTAGTATCTACTAGTTTAGGTTGTGATACTTTTTGTGTTCCGCCTTCAAAGTATGCCCAACCCTCGTTATTGTAATTATCTATCCAAACATTACCAAATTCTGATAGTGTTAAACCTGACTCTGTACTATACCTTGAACTTTCTAAGTACAATACTTGACATTCCTGTTGTAATCTGGTTGTATTAACTGGCTCACCACTTGTTGTTCTTAATTCATATTGGAACATGTCTGTATGGAACACTACATTTGCGTCACCTAAAATACTATTTGGATCTTGTCCGTTTCTTCCAACACCTGAATCTGAATCTCCTGGAGTACCATTGCCGCCATATCCATTACCAATGGTGTCAATACAATTAATTGCAATAGTTGGTGAGTCTGGAATTGTAGCAATTTGGAATCCATCTGGATCCAATAAATTTGTTCCTGATTTAATTTTGTTTGATCTTCTGATAGGTGAGTTAGGTGTTTCTAAAACAGCATCAATACACAGACTATCAATATTGTAGTCTCCAGGTGGTATTCCTAGTTTTTCTAGGAAGCCTGGTGTTAATTCTTCTATGCCCAAACCATCATAACCTGGTGTCATAAATTTCAATAGATCCAGTAAGTCGTTTATAGGCTGTGTATCTATAAATATTTTATCTGGATCATAACCAGCATCAAATAATGCATTATTTAAACAAGCGGCTAAGTCTTCAGGTATATTAATATCAAATATGCTATCAGGAAGTCCTAATGTTCTCTTAGCATCACCTTTTTCAGAACAGTCAGGTATCTCTCTTGCTGTAAGGAATACTCTTGCACCTGTTCCACCGCCTATATTACCGTTTAACGGATCATATGCTCCTGGTGATTCTAGTCTTTCATTATCTTTTAATGGATCAAACTGTCCTAAACCTGTACCCTGGAAGTATTTGCCATTTCCGTCAACACCAGTTTCATCCCCAAGTCCTATTCCGTCATATTCTAATGGAACACCTTGAGTTAAATCTGCAGGGAATTGTTTATATACCCCTCTGTCTATAATTTGTAAACTTGTAATTGTACCAATAGCGTCAATACTTGATACTACAAACTTGGCTACTCTAGGTGGAAGTCCTTTTCCAGTACCAATTTTTGCTGTAACCATTGCAGGTGTTGTGTTAAAAATAGCACCTTCTCCAAGGTCTATAATTCTAATACTAGGCAGTCTACTAAAGTCATATCCTTCACCACCTGATACTAAGGAAATACTTGCAATACCATTATTTTCATCTAGTGTTACTGGACCTGCTAATGCTCCGGAGCCTGGTGTTGTACCATCTCCAATATAAACTTTTACATTTTCTGCACTAGTATAACCCATACCTGGCATATCAATACAGAACTCTGTAATACCGCCATATGGATTTTCTATTGGCAATCCACCTACTATTCTTAATCTGTCGCCTACACTATAACCACTACCACCTGTTGTTTTAGATTTACTTGATAGTATAGCACCTACAGTTGTGCTTGGTGTTCCGCCGGCACCACTAAATGTTCCTGTTGATGCTCCTTCTGAATTATACATTGTATATGTTGCACTTGGATTTACTGCCGTATTTGCATAGCCATATCCTGATGTTGCTGGTAGTACTGATGTGTTACTTACTTCAGCCTGTTCAAATCCTCTAACAACGTGGAAGTCTAATACTTCTTTGTATACTCCACCTGCACAACCCTCTCTGATTGTGAGTGGTGCATTTGAACAACTACTAATTCTTAATGCAGGTTTGCCATCTTTAAATGTATCATGTACCATGTATCCGCTTCCTGCAGTACACCTTAAAGCAGTTTCAATTTGCTTTGGATCACTACCTGGGAAACTAATTCTGGTATTGTTTATAATAAGTTCGTCACCTGGCTTTACACCTATCATGTCGTCTAATGCAATAGTATGGCCAGGAGTTGGTCTGCTTAAATCACAAAATACTGTAGGTCCTGCTGGTACATAATTACCATTTTTATCTTTTACTTTTGGTGTAAGACCTAACACTGGTGATTCACTAAATGCAACATTACCCTCATATGGTGAATCTTCATGTGGTATTGTGTATTCAGGTTCTAAATCTAATGTACTGTTATTAGGGTTAGGTAATACATTTGGAATTTGTCCTGGGTATGTTAATAAAACATCTAACCCTGAAATTCCGCCTTGTATGTTAAAGTCATCCAATACGTTACCAATAAGTGTACCATCTTCTAATCTTATATCGTGTCCAATTTTTCCTGGAGTGTATGTAAAGAAATTATTTCCTTTTTTATAATAATTATCGCCAGTGTATGTGAGCTCGTTCCAGAACGGATAGTTTGATATATCTAACGCTCTTAATTTACCTGGTGTGCTTGGTGCTACATTCCTTAATGGTTGTGCTAGGGGCAATATTTGTCCGCCTGTAACTCTTTGTACTGTATTATTTACAAATTGGTCACCTGTTAGTGGCTGATATTTACCATATGAATTACCTGCAGTAGTTTTAACTGTCTTTTTAAATATGCTAGGTATTAAACTAAATCCTGCCATTGGTGCTAATCCCATACCACCGTAGTTTGCTGAGAAATAATGACTATTAGCATAGGTGTTTCTATTGCCACCGCCACCGCCACCGAGTTTTCCATAAAGCACTTGGTTGTTGTAATAATTATAATTAGAATTACCGGCTCCACCACTGTAGCCTACACCACCTGCGCCATGATTAGGACCAGTTCTTTTCTTCTTCTTAGTGACTGGATTACCACCTGGTGAATAAATTGGTGTTTGAGTACCTGTTGATGGTGTTGGTGCTGTTGGACTATAAACACTTACATTACACGGTTGACCCTTGACTGGATTATTTTTAGGATCTATAGTTACTTTAGGTTGATTTGGAAGTTTAATTACATATCTGTAAACAATACTTGGTTTTGTAACTTTTACTTTTAAGTATGTACCGTTACTGACATCAACGTTAAATGCTAATTTACCACCATACTTTACATTGTTGCCTGAGTATGCAAAATTTCTAACTGTGGCTCCCATTTGTGTTTGGGATTTTCCTTTTTGTGTGTTACCACCTGCCTTAGTAAGTATGTCATTTTTTTCACTGTCACTTAATAATATTACATTTTGATTTGTATTAGATGCAACTAATAAACTTTCACCACCTTTACTTACGCCCTGGTAAACATCTACTCTGTCACCACCACTATAAAAGTCAAAAAGTAATTCTACCATACCACTACTAGATAGTGTAAAGTAGTCATTGTCTGTTTGATTAGCCGTTCTGTTATGTTGCTCATGATATGAAACTACTGCATTTGCGTATGCCTGATTCTTTTGTGGAATATTTGCATAGCCTGTTGTTGTAGGCACACTTGGTAAACTTGATTTACCACATGAATCTAATCCTGTTGCACTTGCTGAAATATGCATACAAAGTCCATGCCAATGGTTACCACCACCTTTACATACACCTTTAAAGTCTATAATATCACCTGCGGCTACAGTAAATGCTTTAACACCGCCAGATCTAAAACTAAACGATTTACCACTGAATGAGGAATTCTGTCTTCCTATATTATCGCCACTTGTTAAGTTTGATAAATCTACGTATGTTCTGTCGTTATATCCTGATCTACCTGCATTAAATACATGGGCGTAATATGTTCCTGCTTTAGTAAATTTAAGTCGCATATTGAAGTTTCTAGTACTTCCGTTATCACTCCAAATCATTACTCCTGCCAGTGCTGAACCTCTAAGTCCACCTCTTGAACCACCTGTTTGTGATACAAATCCTGCATGTGATCCATTTAATGTATAGTAGCCAGCCCATTCGCCTTGCCATTTTCTCTTGCCATGACTTGTTCCATTTATACTGTACGCACCAGGTTGGCCTGAAGAATTTACTATAGTTCCACCATAACATGTTGTTGTTTGCGTAGGTGGAGTAATTGGTACTACTGGCGTAGGTGGTATATGTATTGGACTACACATATCAACACAAGGTTTTTTGCTAATGTTTGCTAATGCTTTACGTGGATCAATAATTGGTTTAGCACCAGTGTCTGTTGATGTACGTGGTACTGATGTACCAGTTGTATCTGGTACATTAAATAAATCTATTGTTAATGGGTTTGCAGGCAAACCATAATTATTTGTTGAGCCTAAGTATGCTGGATTTGATACATCTGTATTAAGTGTTGTAGCCGGATTAGTACCAGTAGGTAATAAAGGATTAGCAGGATCGTTTACAAATCCTTTTACATTTTTAGTGTAGCCCATTGTTCCTGCTTTTGATAAGCCGTCACCTAATGCAGTATTTTCAATTTGATCTGCATTTACATACGGTGAATGTCCTGCAATTTGCCTGTAGTCACCTAAAATTGGGT